>Ga0233377_1000042_pt1 | contig 93061 bp, 73 predicted proteins | sample ElkDunMinimDraft_6_FD_191540 | JGI IMG/M metagenome (GOLD analysis project Ga0233377, IMG submission 191540) | Fecal eukaryotic communites from dung pellets of Tule Elk in California, USA - Elk Dung E36 | ecosystem: Host-associated > Mammals > Digestive system > Large intestine > Fecal | place...
GCTGCCTGCCGTTGTAGGGGGCGACGGTGAAGTCCTTGAGCGAGACCCATCCCGACCTGGGGTTCGCCAGCACGCCCGAGGAGGTCCAGCGGTAGGTCGAGGGCAGGGCGCAGTTGCCCGGCGTCGGCGTCGGCGTCGGCGTGGGGGTCGGCGTGACCGTGGGGGTGGGGGTGGGGTCGGGGTCGGGGTCTCCGGGGTTCCCGGTGCAGGCCACGCCGTTCAGGGAGAACGAGGTGGGCGACGGGTTGCTGCCGGTGGACGAGCCGTTGAACCCGAAGGAGGTGCTGCCTCCCGAGGGGATGGCGGCGTTGTAGCTGACATTGGTCGCGGTCACCGCGGAACCGGACTGGGTGGGCGTGGCGTTCCACATCTGGGTGATCTGCTGGCCGCTCCCGAAGGACCAGGTCAGCCGCCAGCCGTTGACGGGGTCACCCAGGTTGTTGATGGTGACGTTGGCGCCGAAGCCCCCCGGCCACGACGAGCTGACGGTGTAGTCGACCCGGCAGGCGACGGCCGCCTGCGCGGGCTGCGTGGCCAGCAGGCCGGCCGCCGCCAGCAGGATCGGGATCGTGACGATCGCCAAGCCTCGGCGCGCGGTCGATCGGGACGGTGCCGTCGGTGTGACGGCGGAGCGGCGCGGTGTCCGCGTTCGCCAGGGCAGGCGCATGTGCGTGCTCCTCATCTTCTCGTCCAGCCGCTGTCGGTGGCTGGTGTGGGCGCACCGGGAGGTTCGGCCCAGACGTACGCGCGGGGCCACAGGTATTTGTTAGCGTTAACAAGAAGTCCGCCGACGGACTACTCCGTCTCTCCCACGGGAGAGGGTGGTGCGCGGAGCCAATCCGATGCGACCGATCCACGTCAAGGCACGGCCCCTCGCCCGCGCTCCCGCGCCCCCGCCCTCGTGGGCCTTCATCTGCCCTTACGAGCACCCGGTCGCACTACGCGAGATCGGCTCTGTGATGAAACGTTCATCGATAGCGATGATCTTCTGCCGCGCTCGGACACGCCGGCCCCCGCCCGCGCACCCTCCCCGGACAGCGGCCGAGGCGCTCCGTCGGGTCCACCTCCGCCGGCACGCGCCCGATCAGGCGTGACCGCCGCTCACCGCCCCCGCCTTCACCCGGTGCCATCAAGATCACATCGGATGAGTCCTGCGCTCAGGCCCCCAGGCAGGCGGGGCCGAGCAGTTGCTTCAGGTCGCCCATCAGGGCCGGGGACGGCGCCACCCGCAGGCGGTCGTCGAGGCGTACGATGGTGGTCTTCGGGCCGTTGTGGACCTGCAGATGCACCTCGGTGGTGCCGGGGTGCGCGGTCAGCACCTCCTTGAGGCGGCCGACCACCGGCGGGGTGCAGCGGGCCAGGGCGAGGCTGACGGCCAGCGGGCCACCTGCCTCGCGGGTCAGGTCGGGGGCCGTCACCTCCATGGCGATGATCTTCCCGACGTCCTCGCGCTTGTCCAGACGCCCCTTGACGAACACGATCGCGTCCTCGGCGAGCACCGTCGCGCAGAGCTGGTACGCCGACGGGAAGATCATCACTTCGATGGCGCCGTCCAGGTCCTCCAACTGGGTGAGGACCCAGGTGTCGCCCTTCTTGGTGACCTTGCGCTGCAGGCCGCTCAGAATGCCTCCGACGGTGACGACCTGACCGTCTGGCCGGTGCTCGTCCTGCAGTGAGGCGATCGAGCAGTCGGCTCCGGAGGCGAGGATGTGCTCCACCCCGAAGAGCGGGTGGTCGGAGACGTACAGGCCGAGCATCTCCCGCTCGAACTGCAGCAGGGTGTTCTTGTCCCACTCCCCCAGCGGGATCTGCACGTCGAAGGTCTGGTCCTCGGCGCCCTCGATCGCGCCGAACAGGGAGTCCTGCCCCTGGGCCTCGTTCTTCTTGATCCCGATGATGCTGTCGACGGCCTGCTCGTGGACCATCACCAGGCCCTTGCGCACGTGCCCGAAGGAGTCGAAGGCACCGGCCTTGATCAGCGACTCGATGACCCGCTTGTTGCAGACCACCATGGGAACCTTGCGCAGGAAGTCCTTGAAGTCGGCGAAACGGCCCTTCTCCCGGCGCGCGGCGATGATCCCGTCGACCACGTTGCCTCCGACGTTCCGGATCGCCGACAGGCCGAACCGGACGTCGGTGCCGCGCGGGGTGAAGTCGAAGTCGGAGTCGTTGACGTCCGGCGGCAGCACCTTGATGCCCATGCGGCGGCACTCGTTGAGGTAGAGGGCCGACTTGTCCTTGTCGTCCTTGACCGAGGTGAGCAGCCCCGCCATGTACTCGGCCGGATAGTTGGCCTTGAGGTAGGCGGTCCAGTAGGAGACCAGGCCGTAGGCGGCGCTGTGCGCCTTGTTGAAGGCGTAGTCGGAGAAGGGCAGCAGGATGTCCCAGAGCGTCTTGATCGCGGCCGCTGAGTAGCCGTTGTCCTTCATGCCCTGCTCGAACGACTCGAACTGCTTGTCCAGCTCGGCCTTCTTCTTCTTGCCCATCGCCCGCCGCAGCAGGTCGGCCTTGCCGAGCGAGAACCCGGCGACCTTCTGCGCGATGGCCATGACCTGCTCCTGATAGACGATCAGGCCGTACGTCGTGCCGAGGATCTCGCGCAGCGACTCCTCGAACTCCGGGTGGATCGGGACGATCTCCTGCTGGCCGTTCTTGCGCAGCGCGTAGTTGGTGTGGGAGTTGGCGCCCATCGGGCCCGGCCGGTACAGGGCGCCGACGGCGGAGATGTCCTCGAAGTTGTCGGGTTTCATCAGCCGCAGCAGCGACCGCATGCCGCCGCCGTCCAGCTGGAACACCCCCAGGGTGTCGCCCTTGCCGAGCAGTTCGTACGTCTTGCGGTCGTCCAGCGGCAGCTTGAGCAGGTCGATGCCCTCGCCGGTGTTGGCCTCGATCATCTTCAGGCAGTCATCGATGATCGTGAGGTTGCGCAGGCCCAGGAAGTCCATCTTCAGCAGGCCGAGCGTCTCGCAGGTCGGGTAGTCGAACTGCGTGATGATCACACCGTCGGAGTCGCGGCGCATGATCGGGATGTAGTCGGTCAGCACCTCCGCCGACATGATGACCCCGGCGGCGTGCACGCCGGTCTGCCGGATCAGGCCCTCCAGGCCCCTGCCGAGGTCCACCGCCGACTTGACGTCGACGTCCTCCTCGTACAGCCTGCGCAGCTCACCGGCCTCGTTGTAGCGCGGGTGCTCGGAGTCGAAGATGCCCGACAGCGGGATGTCCTTGCCCATCACCGCGGGCGGGAACGCCTTGGAGACCTTGTCGCCCAGCGCGTAGGGATGCCCGAGGACGCGGGCCGCGTCCTTGATGGCGGCCTTCGCCTTGATGGTGCCGAAGGTGGCGATCATGGCGACCTTGTCGGCGCCGTACTTCTCCGTCACGTAGCGGATCACGTCGCCGCGCCTGCGCTCGTCGAAGTCGATGTCGACGTCGGGCATGGAGACACGGTCGGGGTTGAGGAACCGCTCGAAGATCAGCCCGTGCGGCAGCGGGTCGAGGTCGGTGATGCCCAGCGCGTACGCGGCCAGCGAACCCGCGGCCGAGCCTCGCCCGGGGCCGACGCGGATGCCGTTGTTCTTGGCCCACATGATGAAGTCGGCGACCACGAGGAAGTAGGAGGGGAACCCCATCTGCAGGATGACGTTCATCTCGAACTCGATCTGCGCGCGGTGCTCGGAGTCCACGCCCTCGGGGAAGCGCCGCTCCATGCCCCGCCAGATCTCCTTGCGGAACCAGCTCTCCTCGGTCTCCCCCTCGGGCAGGGGGAAGGTGGGCATCAGGTTCTTGAAACCGAACATGCCGCTCGGGTCGACCTTCTCGGCGACCAGCAGGGTGTTGCGGCAGCCCTCGGCCCACAGGTCCGAGGAGTCGACGGCGCGCATCTCGTCGGCGTTCTTGATGTAGTAGCCGCTGCCGTCGAAGCGGAAGCGGTCGGGGTCGGACAGCTGCTTGCCGGTCTGGATGCACAGGAGCGCGTCGTGCGAGGTGGCGTCGGACTCGTAGGTGTAGTGGGAGTCGTTGGTGACCAGCGGCGGGATGTCCAGCTCGCGCGAGATACGGGTCAGGCCCTCGCGGACCCTGCGCTCGATGTCGAGCCCGTGGTCCATGATCTCCAGGTAGTAGTTGTCCTTGCCGAACAACTCCTGGAACTTCGCCGCCGCCGCGACCGCCTCGTCGTACTGGCCCAGGCGCAGGCGGGTCTGCACCTCGCCCGACGGGCAGCCGGTGGTGGCCATCAGGCCCTCGGCGTGCTCGGCGAGGATCTCGGCGTCCATCCGGGCCCACTTGCGGACGAAGCCCTCGGTGTAGGCGCGCGAGGAGAGCTTCATCAGGTTGCCCAGGCCCGTGGCGTTCTTCGCCCAGATGGTCATGTGGGTGTAGTAGCCACCCGCGGAGACGTCGTCGCGCCTCTGGTGCGGCTCGCCCCACAGCACCGGCTTCTTCTGGCTCCTGGAGGCGGGGGCGACGTAGGCCTCGATGCCGATGATCGGCTTGATCCCGGCCCCGGTCGCCTGCCTGTAGAAGTCGTAGGCCCCGTGCATGTTGCCGTGGTCGGTGATCGCGATGGCGGGCATGCCCAGATCGCCGACCTGCTTGAACATCTGCTTCAAACGGGCGGCTCCATCCAGCATGGAGTATTCCGTGTGAACGTGCAGATGCACAAACGAGTCTGACATGCGGCCCCGTCCTCCCCTAGTCGCACCGTCGGCGGGGAAAGCGTATCCAAATCCGAGTTCCGGAAGTGACTCATGCGCTTCGAGTCGTCTCTCCTGCCGGCGTCCCCCCGGCACCTCCCAGGACCTCCGGCCCTTTCCCTCCCGGCCTTTCACCGCGCCCCGGGGGCGGCCGAGGCGCCGACGTTTTTTCTCCCGTCAGTCCCGAGGCACCGACCGGCGTTCCTCGGCGAGGTGGAGGCCCGCCTCGATCACGGCGTTCATGATGGGGGCGAGCCTGGCCTCGCCCAGCACGGGGGCGCGGCGGGCCATCTCGGCGACCAGGCGGCGCTCGCGGTCGGCGTCGCGACCGGCGAAACCTCCGACGGGCTTGAGGCGCTGGATCGTCCCCGCCAGTTCGGCGCGGCGCTCCAGGAGGACGGCGAGGGCGGCGTCGACGCGGTCGATGGCCTCACGGGCGGCGGGCACCGAGTCAGGGCTCTCCCTGCGGACGAGGGCTCCGACGATCTTCGCGGCCTCGCGGGCGGCCAGCACGTCCCGCTCGCTGGAGGAGGGGTCCAGAAGGAGGCCGTCGGCACCCGCGGCGATCGCGGCGGCGGCCAGCGCGGAGTCGGTGCCGAGACCGGCCAGGACGGGACGCCCCGACCTCTCACGCGCGGCGCGCATCAGGGCCAGGTCGGGCGCGGCGCTCCCCCGGGGGCCACGGCCGCTCTCGCAGAGCACGATCCCCTCGTTGCCCTCCGCCGCGCAGTGGTCGGCGACCTCCAGCCACTCCTCCAGCGTCGCGGAGGGGTCGCGCTGGAGGAGCATCGGCAGGCCGAGCCCGGCGACGGCGCGCACCAGCCCGAAGTCCCGCATCCGGTCCGCGCCGACCACCGTGCCGTCGGCCCCCTCGGCGATCAGCGGGAGATCCCCCTCGAAGGACGGCTCCACCAGGACGGGCCCGGCTCCCGGTGCGCGGGCCGCGGCCACGGCCTCCTTCGCCCCGTGGACGAAGACACCCCCGCGCCGGTCGCGCAGGCTGATCCAGCGGGCGTCCGCGCCCGGTCCGCCGATCACCACGGCCGGCCCCGCGCCCACCGTGAGCGTGCCCAGCCGTACCGTCGCGCGTTCCGTGTGTGCTGTGCACTGTGCGGTGGACGACATGAGGCTCCCCTGGTTCGGCCGACGCGCGTACCGCGAGCCGGCGGCCGTTCGGAAAGGGACTTCAGAAAGAGGAAGAGGCAGAGACCTCATGTCTCCGCCTCGGGCCTGCTCCGGCCGGTCGCTAGTTCTCGACTGTCACGACCGGCTCTCCCGAGCCGGCACGATAAACGCGAAGTGGCAGGTCATGGCCTCAACCTTAGGTCATCTTTCCGGCATCCGCCACGTACTGGACAGCGCATCTCAAGGCATGGACTTTTCCTCGGCGTGTGAGTCGATCACTTTACTGGGCTATGAGAGTATTCGGGGGTTCAGAAGGAGGTAGCCGGTTGATGGCCGAAGCACAGCCCGAAGGGCGACGTGTCGCCTCCCGATACCAGCTGCTCGAAGCCATCGGCCGGGGTGGCATGGGCATCGTGTGGCGGGCCCACGACGAGCTCCTCGACCGCGAGGTCGCGATCAAGGAGGTCCGCTACGCCGACATGCTCGGCGAGGACAACCAAGAGGACTTCAACCGGCGCACCAAACGCGAGGCGCGTGCCGCCGGGCGCCTGACGCACCCGAACGTGGTGGTCGTCCACGACGTCGTCGAGGAGGACGGGCGTCCCTGGATCGTCATGCAGCTGGTGGAGTCGCGCTCCCTCGGCAAGGTGATACGCCAGGACGGGCCGCTGCCGCCGTGGCGGGTCGCGGAGATCGGCCTCAAGCTGCTTGAGGCGCTGCGCGCCGCCCACGCCCAGGGAGTGCTGCACCGCGACGTCAAGCCGGAGAACGTGCTGCTCGCCGACGACGGCAGGGTGGTCCTGACCGACTTCGGCATCGCCACCCTCGAAGCCGAGACCGCGCTCACCATGACCGGCATCGCGGGCACGCCCGCGTTCATCCCGCCGGAGCGCATCAAGGGTGGCAGCGCGCAGCGCGAGTCCGACCTGTGGTCGCTCGGCGCGACCCTGTACGCCGCCGTCGAGGGCAAGCCGCCGCACGACAGGGGCGGGGCGCTGCCGACCATGCACGCCATCCTCAACGACGAGCCCGAGCCCCCGGTGCACGCCGGGCCGCTCGCTCCCGTGCTGGAGGGGCTGCTCCGCAAGGATCCCGCGCTGCGCATGCCCTACAGGGAGGCCGAGCGGCTGCTGCGCCGGGTGGCCGCGGGCGACCGGACCCAGCCCGCCGGGCCCGCCGTCACGCCGGCCGCGAACGCGGGGGACGACACCGATCCCGGGGTCCGCCTCCAGCCGGGTGCCGTCCCCGAGACGGGCGCCAAACTGGACTCCGGGCAGGAGGCGTCTCCCCCGCCCGCGCGCGGCGAGGAGCCGCCGAAGCCCTCCGCCAAGACGCCCGCGGAAGCCGTACGGCCGAAGCCCGCCCCCGACGTTCCCGCATCCGCTCCGGCGGCCGGTTCCGGGGAGAAGGCGAAGGCCGCGCCGGGCGAGGCTGCACCGAAGGCGCCGCAGGAGGCCGCGCCCGGCGCGAAGGGCAGTCAGGCCCCCGAGGCCGCGGCGGGCTCCCCCGGCCTGGACGCCGAGGCGGGAGCGGGCTCGAAGGAGAGGCGTCCCGCCGGCAAGGCCACCCCCACTCCCCCGGCGTCCTCCGCGTCCGAGGCCGCACCTCCGATCCTGGCCAGGTTCGCCCCGAAACAGAAGCCCGCCGGGCCCAAGGCCGATCCCACCCCCCAGCCCGCCCGGAAACCGGACCCCGCGGCCCCCGAGGCCGCGCCCCCGATCCTGGCCAGATTCGCCCCGAAACAGAAGCCCGCCGGACCCAAGACCGACCCCACCCCCCAGCCCGCGGCCGACGGCACCGAGGTACGCGATACGAAGCCGGACGCGGCCTCCTCCGAGTCCGCCCTCCCCGCCGCGGGAAGCAAGCCCACCGGCGCCGAGGCGGGCCGCGAGGGCTCCCCGCCGGTCGCGGAGCGGGGATCGTCGGGGCGCGACCCCGTCTCGCGCCCCCACCCCTTCCCGCCCGTGGGACGCGAGCCCGCTCCGGAGCAGGGGCCCGCCTCCAGGTCCGGGCCCGCTCCCCGGGCGGAATCCCCCGCCTACGGGGGTCACGACGACGACGAGGGCGGCACGCTCGTCTCCCGGAGTTCGGGCGTCTCCCCGGTGAGGCGAGGGCTGTTCGTGCTCGTGCCCGCGCTGCTGATCGTCGGCGGAATCGCCGGCTGGCTTGGCATGCGCACCGGCGACGGCGACGAGACCCCGCAGGCCAGGCCGGGCGATCCGAGCGTGTCCAGCGCGTCGGAGGCTCCGAGCGGCGGTACCGAGGCGCCCTCCGAGGGCTCGCCGAGTCCTGAGACGTCACCGTCCGAAGACTCTTCGGCCTCCCCCTCCTCCAGCCCGAGTCCCACCAAGACGGAGAAGAAGTCCGCTCTTCCCTCCGGCTGGCGGATGCACAAGGACAGCAACGGTTTCTCGATCGGTCTGCCCAAGGGGTGGGGCGTGGACCGTCGGCCGGGAAGGCAGGTGTGGTTCCGCGGGCCCGACCGGGTGAGCTACGTGATGGTCGAGTACGTCGACAAGGCGGGGGACGACCCCAAGCAGGACTGGCTCGACTACGAACCGAACGTCCGAAGGACGTTCAACGGCTACGAGCGGATCCGGATCGAGAACACCAAGTACATGGTGAAGGCCGCCGACTGGGAGTTCACCTGGAACACCAGCTCGGGTAAGGTCCGCGTGATCAACAGGGGGTTCGTCACCAAGGGCGGCCGGGGGTATGCGATTTACTGGCATACCCTGGCCAAGGACTGGAAGAAGAACATGCACCTCTTCGAGGGGTTCACCGCGACCTTCTCCTCCAAAAAGTGAGCGGGAGCCCCACCGCCTGCGGTGAGTGAGTTTGGGAGGGCGGGGGATGGCGGAAAGCAGGGTGGCGGGGCGCTACAGGCTGCTCGAACACATCGGCGAGGGCGGCATGGGCATCGTCTGGCGTGCCCATGACGAGCTCCTCGACCGGGTGGTGGCCGTCAAGGAGGTCCGCCACCGGGGGGTCGACGAGGCCGCGCGCACCGACCTGAACCGGCGGACCATCCGCGAGGCGAGGACCGCCGGACGCCTCGACCACCCCTCCGTGGTCATCGTGCACGACGTGGTCGAGGAGGACGGGCGTCCCTGGATCGTCATGCAGCTGATCCGGTCCCGGTCGCTGGGTGAGATCGTCCGCTCGGGCGGACCGCTCCCGCCGGAGCGGGTCGCCTCGGTCGGACTGCACGTGCTGGGCGCGCTGCGGGCCGCGCACGCCGCGGGAGTGCTGCACCGCGACGTCAAGCCGGAGAACGTGCTGCTCGCCGACGACGGCAGGGTGGTGCTGACCGACTTCGGCATCGCCTCCATGACGCAGGAGACCGGCATCACCCGTACCGGCGCGATGGTCGGCACCCCCGCCTTCCTGCCTCCCGAGCGGCTGCACGGGATGCCCGCCACCCCCGAGTCGGACCTGTGGGCGCTGGGAGCGACACTGTACGCCGCGCTGGAGGGCCGCCCGCCGTTCGAGCGGGCCACGGCCGCCGCCACCATGATGGCGGTCCTCCACGGCGAGCCGAGCCCCATGACCCATTCCGGCCCCCTGCCGACGGCGATCCTCGGCCTGCTCGCCAGGGATCCCGCCGCCCGGATGGGCTCCGAACAGGTCGAGGCCCTGCTCAGCCGCGCCGCCGCCCCCGCCGCCCCGGCCTCCCCGGGGCCGGCCCCCGGGCAGGCGCCGCGCTCAGGACGGCGGGCGTACGGCTCCCCCGGCCTCCCGTCCGACCCGCCCACCGATTCACCGCGCACCGACCCGTCACCGTCTCAGGACGCGTGGGGGCCGGCGTACGAGGATTCCCCCGGTGATTCCGGGCAGCCTCGCCGCCCGGCCGCGCACACGCCCCCCGAGCACCTCCCCTCGGCGGCTCCCCCCCGCCCCGAGCACTCCCCGTACACGGCGGGGAGCCCCCACCCCGAACAGCCCCGCCCCCCGATGGCTCGCACACGGCCCGAGCGGCCGCCGTACGCGCTGCCCCGCACACCTCTCGGCCCGTCCTCGTACGCGCCCCCCGAGCCGTACCCGCATCCCGGGCAGTCCCCGCGCACACAGCCCGAGCAGCGGGTGCACACGCATCAGGAGCAGCCTCGGCACGCGCGCCCCGGGCGGCGGGCGTACGGCTTGGAGCCCTCGCTCGCGAAGCCCTGGGCGAGGCGGGAGGAACCCACCGGCACCGGGACCGAGCCCGCGCGGCGGACGAGGGCGGGACGGCTGGCACTCCTGGCCGGGGTGCCCGCGCTCGCGGTGACGGTCGGGGTGGGGGCGTGGCTGCTCCTGAGGGGTCCGGGCACCCCTGTGGACACCGGCGACCGGGCCGACGTCACGGCTCCGGTCACCGGCCCCACCCCCGCCACCTCACCCGAGGCGACCCCCACCCCGGAGGCGACCCCCGTGACGACCCCGGTGGCGACGCCCCGCCCGTCCAGGACCATCCCCTCGGGCTGGCGGCTGCACCGCGACCCGATGGGCTTCTCCGTCGCGGTGCCTGAGAACTGGCGGGTCAAGCGGTTCTCCGGCCGCGACCGGGTGGAGTTCCGTGCTCCCGGCACGAACGCCGGTGTCCTGTGGATCGAGTCGACCGACGACCCGGAGAAGGACCCGGTCAAGCACTGGGAGAAGGTGGAGCGGGCCGGGGTCGCCGCGAACCTCTGGCCGGGCTACCGGCGGGTCGGCATCACCCCGCTGACGTATCAGGGGGTGCCGGCCGCCGACTGGGAGTTCACCTATCTCAAGAACGGGGTCCGCGTCCGCGTCCTGGACCGGGGCTTTCGCACCCGCGACGACAAACCATACGCGATCTACTGGGAGAGCCCGGCCGCCAAGCGGTCCGGCTCGTTCTTCGCCGCGTTCACCGCCACCTTCCGGCCATGAGCGGCCTGGAGAGCGCGCGTTTCTGGCGTACCCCGGCCCTGCCGGGGGTGGACCTTCTCAAGGCCAGATACGTGACCCACCGCTTCCCGCCGCACGCGCACGACGGTTACGTGATCTCGCTGCTGCTGTCCGGGGTGGAGGAGTTCGCCTACCGGGGCGCCGTCCATCGCGTGGGGCCGGGCAGTCTGAGCACGCTCAATCCCGAGGAGGTGCACGACGGCCACGCGGGCGTCCCCGGCGGGTGGTCCTACCGGGTGATGTATCCCTCGGTCGAGTTCGTCTCCGGGATCGCCGCCGAGCTGATGGCCGGGAACGGCACCCCCTGCTTTTCCGAGACCGTCACCTACCACCGGCCCACCGTCGCGCTGCTGCGGGCCGCGCACGACGCCACGGAGGGGGGCGACGACCTCGCCTCCTCGACGCTGACCCGCACGGCCTTCGCCGCCCTGCTCAGCCACCACGCCTCCCGCCGCCCCCCGGAGGCGCCGCGCTGGAACGACGACCCGGCGGTGCGCCGGGCCCGGGAGATCCTGCACTCCCGGCTCGTCGACCCGCCCACGATCGAGGACCTGGCACGGACGGTGGAGACGGGGCCCTTCGCCCTGATCCGGGCTTTCAAGGCCGCGACCGGGCTGCCTCCGCACGCCTATCTGAACACGCTGAGGATCATCAGGGCCCGGCGGCTGCTCCAGGCGGGCACGCCTCCCGCGCAGGTCGCCGGGGCGGTGGGATTCACCGACCAGGCCCACTTGAGCAGGCACTTCAAGCGGACGGTGGGCGTGCCACCGGCCGCGTACCAGCGCGCAGGAACGTACAAGACCGGTATGTGAAACCCACCATAAGCTCACTTTCCATGGAAACAACCACTCGTTCCTCCGCGATCAGGGACGGACTGGGCGTGGGGATCGCCGTCGGACTGTCAGGGGTGGCCTTCGGCGCCGCGGCGGTCACCGCGGGGCTCAGCGTCGCGCAGGCGTGCGTGCTGAGCCTGTTCGCCTTCACCGGCGCCTCGCAGTTCGCCCTGGTCGGCGTCGTCGCGGGCGGCGGCAACCTGGTCGCGGGCACGGCCGGCGCGATGCTGCTCGGCGCCCGCAACAGCCTGTACGGCCTGCGCATGGCCGGGGTGCTCGACATCCGGGGATGGCGCAGGCCGCTGACGGCCCAGGGAGTGATCGACGAGACGACGGCGGTCGCCCTCGCCCAGCCGGACGAGGAATCGGCCAGGACGGCGTTCCTCGTCACCTTCGCCAGCCTCTACCTGACCTGGAACGCCACCACCCTCCTCGGCGCGCTGGGCACCTCGTGGGTGGCCGACACCTCGGTGTTCGGCCTGGACGTCGTCGGCCCCGCCGCCTTCCTCGCCATCCTGTGGCCCCGGCTCACCGGGAGCGGCGCCGAGGCCCGCTCGCTGCGCCTGATCGCGTGCGGCGGCGCGGCGGTCGCGCTGGCCGCGACCCCTTTCACCCCGCCGGGCGTGCCCGTGCTGCTCGCGTCCGTGGCCGTGCTCACGGTGATCCTGAGGAGACCGAAGTGACCATCTGGTGGGCCGTCGTCGTCACCTGCGCCGCCTGTTACGCGCTGAAGCTCGCCGGGCTGTCGGCGCCGCGCCGCGTCCTCGACCACCCGGGGGTGCAGCGCTTCGCGACGCTCGTCCCGGTGGCCCTGCTGGCGGCGTTGATCGCGGTGCAGACCTTCGGCGAGGGACAGGCGCTGCACCTGGACTGGCCGCGCACCGCGGGGATGGGCGCCGCCGTCGTGGCGCTGCTGCTGCGCGCCCCGTTTTTGGTGGTCCTCGCCGCGGCGGCCCTCGTCACCGCCGCGCTGCGCCACCTCCTGAGCTGAGAGCGCCCCCTTCGGGGAGCCGGAATCACCCGCGCGTCCCGGGCCGGGATCACCGCCCCCCTGAGCCGGGATCGCCGCGTGCGGAGCCGGGGGGTCAGTGCCGCGCCACGCTCCGGACCGCCCCGGCGTCCTCGCCTCGCGCCGCGTCCCCGGCCTGGCCGAGATCGCCCGTGCCGCGTGGGAACCGTACGCGGAAGGTGGCGCCGCCACCGGGACGGGAGGTCACCGTGGCGTCGCCGCCGTGCGCGGCGGCGACGGCGGCGACGATGGACAGCCCGAGCCCGGCGCCTCCCTGGCGGGTGCCGTCGCGGGGATGACCGGCCCGGTGGAAACGCTCGAAGACCAGGGCGCTCTGCTCCTCGGTGAGGCCGGGTCCCTCGTCGGCCACCTCGACCACGGCGTGCTCGTCGTCCATCCGGATCCTGACGACCGCCGCGGTTCCCTCGGGGGTGTGGTCGAGCACGTTGACCAGTAGGTTGCCGACGATCTGGCGGATCCTGGCGGCGTCGCCCAGCACCTCGACACGGCCCTCGCACTCCAGCGACAGCGCTCTGAGCGGCTCGATGGCGAGGGTGTCGGCCACCGCGTCGGCGGCGAGCTCGGTGAGCTCCACCGGGGCGCGCTCCAAAGGGCGGCCCTGGTCGAGGCGGGCCAGCAGCAGCATCTCGTCGACCAGGGAACCCATCCGGGTGGCCTCGGCCTCGATCCTGCGCATGGCCTTGGCCAGGTCCTCCGGCCGGGTGTCCGCCCCGCGCCGGAACAGCTCGGCATAGCCGCGGACGGAGGCGATCGGGGTGCGCAGCTCGTGGGAGGCGTCGGCGACGAAGCGGCGCAGCCGATCCTCCGACGCCTCCCGCTCACGGAACGCCTCCTCGATCTGGGCGAGCATCTGGTTGAGCGCGTGGCCCAGACGGCCCACCTCCCCGCCGGAGGGCGCCGCCTCGATGCGGCGCTCCAGATTGCCTTCGCCGATGGCCGCCGCGGTCTCGACGATGCGGTCCAGCGGGCGCAGCCCCCGGCGGATCAGGTGGGTGGCGAGCAGGGTCAGGCAGACGAGCGCGAACGCCGAGGAGCCGATCATGACGAGGGCGACGCGGTTGACCAGCTCGTCGGAGGCGGCCATGAGCGCCTCGGGGGTGGTCAGGGCGAGCAGCCTGGCGCCTCCGGGGCCACGCCAGTCCTGCAGCGCGCCGAACGTCGCTCCCGCCGCCATCCCGAGCGCGAGGGCGACCAGGATCACAGCGGTCAGCACGAGGCGGGTCCGCAGCGACATCAGTCCTCCCTCGGCAGGCGCAGGACGTATCCCACCCTGGGCACGGTGTGAATGAGCGGGGGATGCGAGGCGTCGACCTTGCGCCGCAGGTAGCTGATGTAGGTCTGCACGACCCCGTCGTTGCCGCCGAAGTCGTACTCCCACACGTGGTCGAGGATCTGCCGCTTGGAGACGACCTTGCCCGCGTTGGCCGCGAGGAAGCGCAGCAGCTTGAACTCCGTCGGGGTGAGGTCGACGCGCCGGCCGTCGCGCCACACCTCGTGGGCGTCCTCCTCGATGACGAGGTCGGCGAAGGTCACCCTGCCCTCCTCGGCGCCGGCCCGCCGGGTCCTGCGCAGCACGGCGCGGATCCTCGCGATCAGCTCTTCCAGGCTGAACGGTTTGGTGACGTAGTCGTCACCTCCCACGGTGAGCCCGCCGATCTTGTCCTCTGTGGCGTCGAGGGCGGTGAGGAAGACCACGGGCACCTCCGAGCCCTTCGACCTGATCCGGTGACAGACCTCGGTGCCGAGCACGTCGGGCAGCATCACGTCCAGGACGATCAGGTCGGGACCGAAGCTCTCGGCCAGCGACACCGCCGCGGCCCCCGTCCCCGCGATCGCCGTCTCGAACCCCTCGTAGCGGAGCGCGGTTGCGACGAGATCGGCGAGATAGGGCTCGTCGTCTACGACCAGTATTCGGTTCACCCGGCAAGTCTCGCGCGGAAGATCTTGAAAAGGCCATAGAAAACCCTGTGAAGAGTGATTCACACGCCGCTCCAAGGGCGGGCACACAACCACTGAAGATCATTTTGCTCCACTGGAGGGCATGGAGAGAATCTCGGTTTTCGTACTGCGGCGCAAGGGACTGGTCGCCCTGCTGACCGTGCTGGGATTCCTGGTGGGCCTGGGCGCGACGCCGATCGCGATCCAGCGGCTCTCGGAGGAGTACTCACACCCGGGAATGCCCGCTTTCGATGCCAACCAGGAGATCGTCAGAATCTATGGGAACGGCGGCTATCAACGGCCGTTTGTCCCAGTTGTCGTACTTCCCGAAGGAACGCGCGCCGAAGACAACAGGGAGATCCTCGGCCGCGCCTTCGCCGCCGTCTCCGCCGAGCTGCCCAAGGCCCGCGTGGTCTCCTACGCGAGCACCGGCGACCCCCGCCTGATCGGCACCGACGGCCGGACCACGTTCGGGCTCGTCTTCCCCGGCACCTACTCCGACGGCAGCCCTCCGGGCGGGGGTCTCGGGGAGACACCGGACGAGAGCCCGGTCATCGTCGAGGCGATGACCCCGGTGCTGCCGGCGGGCACGAGCGTGCACGTGACGGGCCTGGACGCCCTCGCGCCGAGCGTGGACGCGGGCGGAGTGGACGTGCCCACCAAGATCGCTGTCGGCGTGCTCGCCGCGATAGTGGTCCTGCTGATGGTGTTCCGCTCGGCCCTCGCCTTCGTCCCCCTCCTCATCTCGGTCCTGTCCGTCTTCCTGGCGTTCGTCGTGATCCTGCTGCTCACCCTGGTGACGACCGTGCACGACGTGGCCCTCACCACGATGCCCCTGCTGGGCCTGGGCATCGCGATCGACTACTCGCTGCTGCTCGTGGCCCGCTGGCGTGAGGAACGGGCGAGCGGGCACCGCGGCGACGAGGCCGTGCACCGGGCCATGGCGGGCGCGGGACGAGCGGTGCTGTTCAGCGGCGCGGCGGTCGCGATCGGCCTGGTGACGATGGTGGTGTTGCCGGTGCCGTTCCTGCGCAGCCTCGGCCTCGCCGGGATGATCATCGCGGCGACGAGCGTGGCCACGACACTCACCGTGCTGCCGGTGCTGCTCGCCCTGGCCGGGCGGCGGCTCGACCGCAGGCGCGCCCGCGCGGGCCGGGACGAGACCCCCTTCCAGCGCGAGGCGCGAGCCGGACGGGCCTGGTCGGCGTGGGCCCGCGGCGTGGTGCGGATGCGCCTGCCCGCCGCCCTGCTCACCGGCGGGCTGCTGGCGGCGCTGTCGGTGACCGCGCTGAACGTCAACCTCGGCCTGCCGGCGAGCGTGAACCTGCTGACCACCGGTCCCGGCGCCGAGGGACTGTCCGCGCTGCGCCAGGCGGGCGTCCCCGCGGGCTCGATCACCCCGTTCGACGTCCTGGTGAGCGGCGACCCCGCCCGGGCCGCCGAACGGATCGGCAATGTGGAAGGCGTGTCCACGGTGCTCGCCCCCGACGACCCGTCCTGGCGCCGCGAGGGCACCGCCGTCATCACCGTGCTCCCGGTCGCGGAGAACGGCACCGAGGCCGGCGAGGCGACCATCACCCGGGTGCGCGAGGCGGCTCCGGCCACCGCGCGCGTCGGCGGCAACGCGGCGCAGAGCATGGACTTCCAGGAACACGCCTACGGGGCGTTCCCCTGGATGCTCGGCCTGATCGCGCTGGTCACCTTCGTCATGCTGGCGCGGGCGTTCCGCTCGCTGCTGCTGCCGCTCAAGGCGATCGCCCTCAACCTGCTCTCGCTGGGCGCGGTGATCGGCGCGATGGTGGTGCTGTGGCAGTTCGGCTGGGGGACCAGGGAACTGCTGGACATCCAGCCGACCGGCTCGATCGGCGAGTTCGTGCCGCTCGTCGTCTTCGCCTTCCTGTACGGCCTGAGCATGGACTACGAGGTGTTCATCCTGGCCAGGATGCGCGAGGAGTACGACAGGTCCGGCAGCACGGAGCAGGCGGTGATCGAGGGGGTGGGCCGCACCGGGCGGCTGGTCACCTCGGCGGCGCTGATCCTGTTCGTCTCCTTCGCGGCGCTCGCCATGACCCCCGAACTGGACGTGAAGGTGTTCGCGAGCGGCCTCGCCCTGGGCATCTTCCTGGACGCCACCCTCATCCGCGGCGTCCTGGTCCCGGCCGTGGTCGCGATGATGGGCCGGTGGAACTGGTGGCTGCCCGTCTGGGCCGCCCGGATCCTGCGGGTGGAACCCTCGCCGCTGAGGTGGGAGGCCCCCGAGCCCGCCCGAATCCCGGAACCCGTCTAGGATCCGCCCCTCAGGCCCCTGCCCACGATCCCCCGGGCCACGACTCGGTGATCGCGAAACCGGTCGTCCGGGTGCCCGTTGCGAAGGTGGCGGCCGCCAGGTCCGGCCGCGCGCTCGCCGAGTTCGCCGTGGAGGGGCCTGAGGTGGCCACCGTCATCCCGGCGCCGCGCGCCCCTCGCGCGACCTCGGTTCGCGGCGGGTGAGCACGGCACCGGATCCGTGGACACCTTCAGGAGCGAAGGAGGAAATATGCTCTGGTCTGCGCAAACTTTTCTGAATGCTGACCCAAATCCTGGGTACTCGCCACCTCATGACCGATTCTCAGGGGATCATCGGAGCCCGCTACCGCCTGCTCGAACGCATCGGCCGAGGGGGCATGGGAACGGTCTGGCGAGCGCGGGACGAGGTCCTGGGACGCGAGGTGGCGGTCAAGGAGGTCGTCCCCTCCCCCGACCTCACCGGTCCCGAGCGTGAGGTCTTCACCGTCCGGACCCTCAGGGAGGCCCGTACCGCCGGGCGAATCGGCGGCCACCCGGGGGTGGCGACGGTCTACGACGTGATCGAGGAGAACGGGCGGCCCTGGATCATCATGCAGCTCATCGACTCCCGCACCCTCGGAGCGGTGGTCAGGGAGGACGGACCGCTGCCGCCGATGCGGGTGGCACGGATCGGGCTGGAGGTGCTGGGCGCGCTGCTCGCCGCCCACCACGCCGGGGTCCTGCACCGCGACGTGAAGCCCGACAACGTGCTGCTCGCCAGGGACGGGCGGGCGGTGCTCACCGACTTCGGCATCGCCGTCCTGGAGGGCGATTCCTCGATCACCAGGACCGGCTCGCTCATCGGCACCCCCGCGTTCATCGCGCCGGAGCGGGCGAGCGGCGGACCGGCCGAGTTCGCCTCCGACCTGTGGTCGCTCGGCGTGACACTTTACGTGGCGGTCGAAGGACGCTCCCCCTTCGAGCGGGCCCACCCTCTGGCGACGCTCAGTGCCGTCATGCACCAGGAGCCGTCGCCGATGCGGTTCGCCGGGCCACTCGCCCCGGTGATCTTCGGCCTGCTCCACAAGGACCCCGCGCGGCGCATGTCCGCCCGCGATGTGCAGATCCACCTCACCTCCCTGGTGAACGGCACCGCACCGGAACCGACCATGCCCATCGAGCTGCCCGCGGGACCGCTCGTCGCGCCGTCGGACGAGACGCGGGCCGGGGCCCCCGCCGGACCGTCCACGGCGATTCCCGTGGTGGCCGCGGTCCCGAGTCCGGACGGCGCTCCCACCGCTCCGGCCATGGCCACGCCACCCCTGCCCCCCGGGTCCGGCCCGGAGCAGGATCCTGCCTTCACCCCCCGAAGGAGGAGGCGCCCGGCGATGGCCGCCCTGGTCGCGGCGACGATCGCCATCGCCGTGACCGCGGGAGGTGCGGCGTGGATCGCCGTCGACTCCTCACCCCCGACTCCCCGGGAGCAGCCGACGTCGGCGAGCGTCGCGCCCGACGAGAAGAAGCCCTCGAACAAGCCTGAACAGGCGAAGGTGCCCGCGCGAGACGACAGGGACGACAGGAACGACAGGGACGGGACCTCCGGCCGCCCGGCCCCGGAAAGGCCGAGGAACGACGACCCCGCGCCACGGGACAGGCCGTCGGGCGAACCGTCGGAGAAGCCGTCGCCCAAGCCGTCACAGGGCCCCCCGGACAAGCCCGAGAAGGAACCCGCCGACCAGGAGCAGAACGAGGAGCAGGACCAGGGCGAGGGGGCCGGCGAGGGCTCTGATCAGGACACCGCGCCGGGCGAGGGCCAGCAGGGCGACTCACCCGACCAGGTCGACCCCAACGCCGGGACGGCCGCGCTCGACACGGCCCCCGAGGGCCAGATCACCAGCGCCGGGGTGACCGGTGGACCGCACCGGGACGCCGGCACCGGAGGCGAGATCAGGAACGGGTGATCGGCGGGCGACGCTAGGACTCGGCGGCGACGATCGCGAGAGCCTGGGCCAGATCGTCGGGGTAGGTGGTGCTGAAGGAGACCCACTCGCCGCTGGAAGGGTGCTCGAAGGCGAGAGAGACCGCGTGCAGCCACTGCCTGCTCACCCCCAGACGCGCCGCCAAAGTGGGGTCGGCCCCGTACAGCATGTCGCCGACGCACGGGTGGCGCAGCGCCGACATGTGGACCCGGATCTGGTGGGTCCGGCCCGTCTCCAGCTTGATGTCCAGCAGCGACGCCGCCCGGAACGCCTCGATCGTGTCGTAGTGGGTGACCGAGTCCTTGCCCCCGGCCACCACCGCCCAGCGGCCGTCCCCGACGGGATGGCGGTCGATCGGCGCGTCCACCGTGCCGCGGTGCGGGTCGGGGTGGCCCTGGACCAGCGCGTGGTAGCGCTTGTCGACCGTACGCTCCTTGAAGGCCCTCTTCAGGTGGGAGTAGGCGTGCTCGCTCTTGGCGACGACCATCGCGCCGGTGGTGTTGGCGTCCAGCCGATGCACGATGCCCTGGCGTTCGGCCGCGCCGCTGGTGGCCACCCGGTGGCCGGTGCCCAGCAGGCCGCCGATCACGGTGGGCCCGGTCCAGCCGGTGGTCGGATGGGCCGCCACGCCGATGGGCTTGTTGACGACCACGATGTCGTCGTCCTCGTACACGATGTGCATTCCGGGCACGGGCTCGGCCACCGGCATCGGTGTGGTGGGCGGCGGCGGGAGGGTGACCTCCAGCCACGCGCCGCCGTGGACCCGGTCGGACTTGATCGCGGCCGCGCCGTCCACCAGCACGTCACCGGCGACGATCAGCTCGGCCGCGCGGGTGCGGGAGAGGCCGAACAGGCGTGACAGGGCGGCGTCGAGGCGCTCGCCCTCCAGCCCGTCGGGGACGGGGAGGCTTCGCCGGTCAGCCATCACTGTTCTCCTTCGCTTTCTTCGTGTCCTTCGTGCTTCCCGTGTCACGCGTGCCGTCGAGCTGGTAGCCCCGCCAGGCGAGAAGGACCGCCAGGACGCCTCCGCAGACGATCGCCGAGTCGGCGACGTTCCAGACCGGGAAGTAGCCGGGGAAGGTCTCGATGAAGTCGACCACGTGCCCCTGGAAGGGCGAGGGCCTGCCGGGCCCGAAGCCAGAGGGCCAGCGGAAGATCCTGTCGGTGAGGTTGCCGAGCGCGCCACCGAGCAGCAGGCTCAGCGTGATCGCCCAGGGCAGGCTGCGCAGCTTGCGCGCGGTGCGCAGGATCGCCACCACGACGATGGTCGCGACACAGGTGAAGATGATCGTCATCCCGGTGCCGAGGCTGAAGGCGGCCCCCGAGTTGAAAATCACCCGGAACTGGAGGAGGTCCGGGATGACCACGAGCGGTTCCCTGCCCTCCAGGGTCCTGAGCACGAGGGTCTTGGTGGCCAGGTCGAGGGCGTAGATGATGGGGACGATCGTCGCGAGCACGGCGATCCGCCGCCTCGGGAGCGGGGCGGCGGAAACCGCCCCGTCCTCGCTGTCACCGGTCAGCGGCGCTCCTCCCGCTGCTTGCAGGCCACGCACAGCGTCGCCCTCAGAAACGCCTGAAGGCGCTCCTTTCCGATCGGCTGATGGCACGATTCGCACACTCCATAGGTCCCCGCGTCGATCCGGGCGATCGCTCGCTCGTTCTGCGCGACCAGGTCGCGCGAGTTCAGGGTAAGGGCGATTTCGCGCTCACGTTCATACGTGCGGGCTCCGGCGTCTGCCTGATCGTCTCCCGCGCCGTCGGTCACGTCGCTCGACGCGATCTCCGTCTCGGCCCTGGCGATCTCCTCGGTGAGCTCTCGGATCTCCGTGGCCAACTGCTCACGGACCCCCTTGAGCTCCCCTGCCGACCAGGGGACGACGGCACCGTCCTGGGACGGTGCCACCACGCTGTTGTCTGCGCGCACGGTCGCGGCCATGGCGGCCTCCTTGCTCGATGGACCGTCTCCGATGTGGTAAGCGGTGCGGGCAGCTTAGGTCTTCCATAACAGAACGGCAAACGACCCGCCGTATTGTTTGCCACTCCTGTAACATCCGGTCGCTTCCCCCTGATTCCGCCCAGCCGGCCTCAACAACGGGGAAGCTTCCGGCGGGCGGGTGCGTTATCGTGTGAGCCTGCAAGGCGTTGATGGGGACAGCAACCTCCGCATCCCCTCGCACGAGCGACCCGGGGACGGTGTGAGCCCGGGGCGAGGCGCGAAGGCACGATCACCCCGGAGCCGCCGGAAGAACGGCCACCACACCCAGGACAAGATCCGTGGCGGCCCGGTAGACCCGGCAGCAGACCGAAGGAAGAGGGCCTCGCACGCGAGGTCAAGGAGGGTGGTACCGCGGGGTCCGACGGCCTCGTCCCTCCACGCCACAGCCGGTTCCAGCGTGGAGGTCCAGCCCGTCATGTCCGCCTATTTCCGTTCTCTTCCCGCGCAGGTCGATCTTCCCGCGCTTGAGCATGAGGTGCTCGACCGCTGGCGGGACGGCAAGATCTTCGAGCGCTCGGTCGAGCAGAACGCCGGCGGTCCCAACTGGGTCTTCTACGAGGGTCCGCCCACCGCCAACGGCATGCCCGGCGTCCACCACGTCGAAGCGCGCGTCTTCAAGGACGTCTTCCCCCGCTACAAGTCGATGCGTGGCTACAACGTCCCCCGCAAGGCGGGCTGGGACTGCCACGGGCTCCCCGTCGAGGTCGCCGTCGAGAAGTCCCTCGGTCTCTCCGGCAAGAAGGAGATCGAGGCGTACGGCATCGCCGAGTTCAACGACAGGTGCCGCGAGTCCGTGCTGAAGCACGTGGACGCCTTCGAGGAAATGACCGAGCGGATGGGCTACTGGATCGACCTGTCGGCGGCCTACCGCACGATGGACCCCGCCTACGTGGAGTCCGTCTGGTGGTCGCTCAAGGTCATCTTCGACAAGGACCTTCTCACCCGCGACTTCCGCATCACCCCGTACTGCCCCCGCTGCGGCACCGGCCTGTCCGACCACGAGCTGGGCCAGCCGGGCGGCTACGAGACCGTCACCAGCCCGTCGGTCTACGTCCGCATGCCCGCGACCTCGGGACCGCTCGCCGACCTCGGCGCCTCGCTGCTGATCTGGACCACCACGCCGTGGACCCTGGTCTCCAACACCGCCGTGGCCGTGCACCCGGACGTGACCTACGTCGCGGCCCGCCCCGCCGGATCCGACGAGGTCCTGGTCGTGGCCGAGCCGCTGCTCGCCTCCGCGCTGGGCGAGGACGCCGAGGTCCTCGCCTCCTTCCAGGGCGCCGACCTGGAGCACACCACCTACACGCGCCCCTTCGAACTGGTCGACATCCCCGGCGCGCACTACGTGGTGCTCGGCTACTACGTCACCACCGAGGACGGCACCGGCCTGGTCCACCAGGCGCCCGCCTTCGGCGCCGACGACATGACGACCTGCAAGCGGTACGGGCTGCCCGTGGTCAACCCGATCGGCCCCGACGGCCGGTTCCTCGACGGCGTTCCCCAGGTCGGCGGCGTGTTCTTCAAGGACGCCGACGAAGGGCTCACGGCCGACCTGCGCGAACGCGGTCTCCTCTACCGGGGCAGCCACTTCGAGCACAGCTACCCGCACTGCTGGCGCTGCCACACCGCGCTGCTCTACTACGCCCTCCCCGCCTGGTACATCCGCACCACCTCGATCAAGGACCAGCTCCTCGCCGAGAACGAGAAGACCGGCTGGTACCCCGAGACGATCAAGTGGGGCCGGTTCGGCGAGTGGCTGCGCAACAACGTCGACTGGTCGCTGTCGCGCTCACGCTACTGGGGCACCCCGCTGCCCCTGTGGGTCTGCACGGCAGACGACTCACACATCACCTGTGTCGGCTCGCTGGAGGAGCTGAGCCGGCTGTCCGGCCAGGACGTCTCCGCGCTCGACCCGCACCGCCCCTACGTGGACGACGTCACCCTGTCCTGCCCCACCTGCGGCCACGAGGCGCGCCGGGTGCCCGACGTGATCGACGCCTGGTACGACTCGGGCTCGATGCCGTTCGCCCAGTGGGGCGCCCCGCACCAGAACGAGGAGATGCTCGCCAAGGCCTACCCCGCGCAGTTCATCTGCGAGGCCACCGACCAGACCCGAGGCTGGTTCTACTCGCTGATGGCGGTGGGCACGCTCGTCTTCGGCAGGTCCTCGTACGAGAACGTGCTCTGCCTGGGCCTGATCCTCGCCGAGGACGGCCGCAAGATGAGCAAGCACCTGGGCAACGTCCTGCAGCCGATGCCGTTGATGGACCAGCACGGCGCCGACGCGCTGCGCTGGTACATGGCCTGCTCCGGCTCGCCGTGGGCGGCCCGCAGGGTAGGACACGGCGTCCTGGAGGAGATCGTCCGCAAGGTCCTGCTCACCTACTGGAACACCACCTCGTTCTTCACCCTGTACGCGGGCGCCGAGTCCTGGTCGCCGTCCCTGCTCTCGGCGGCGCCCGCCTACGAGGAGCGCCCCCTGATCGACCGCTGGGCCCTCGCCGAGCTGCACAGGACCGTGGACGAGGTCACCGCGTCGATGGACGTCTTCGACACCGCCCGCGTCGGGCGGCGCCTCGCCGAGTTCCTCGACGACCTGTCCAACTGGTACGTACGGCGTTCCCGGCGCCGCTTCTGGAGCGGTGACCCCGCGGCGTTCGCCACGCTCTACGAGTGCCTGGAGACCGTCACCCGGCTGATGGCACCGGTGGTGCCGTTCATCACCGACTACGTGTGGGACGTGCTCCGCGACACCGACGCCCCCTCCTCGGTCCACCTCGCCTCCTGGCCCGAGGTCAACGGCGAACTGCTGGACCCGGAGCTGTCCGAGCGGATGGCGCTGGTCCGCCGCCTGGTGGAGCTGGGCCGCTCGGCCCGCGCCTCCAGCGGGGTCAAGACCCGCCAGCCGCTCGGCCGCGCCCTCGTCGGCGCCCCCGGCTGGGCCACGCTCCCCCCCGAGCTACGCGAGCTGATCACCGACGAGCTCAACGTGAAGGACCTGGAGGACCTGTCCGGGATCGGGGCGGACCTGGTGTCCTTCACCGTCAAGCCCAACTTCAGGGCGCTGGGCAAGCGGTTCGGCTCGCAGACCAAGCTGGTCGCCTCGGCCGTCACGGCCGCCGATCCCGCCGAGCTCGCCCGCGCACTCCGTGGCGGCTCCCCGGTCCCGGTGGACGCGGGAGAGCTGGGCACCGTGCGACTCGGCGCCGACGACGTGATCGTCACCGAGCAGCCGAGGTCCGGCTGGGCGGTGGAGGCCGGGGCCGGTGAGACGATCGCCCTCGACCTGACCATCACCGACGACCTGCGCCGCTCGGGCCTGATCCGCGACGTCGTCCGCCTGCTCCAGGACACCCGCAAGTCCACCGGCCTGTCGATCACCGACCGGATCGACGTGTGGTGGTCCACCGGCGACGCCGACCTGGCCGAGGCCCTGCGGACCCAGGGACAGGCGGTGGCCGACGAGGTCCTCGCCGTCTCCCTCACCGAGGGCGGCACCGACGGCCTTCCCGTCCACGACGACGCGGAGCTGGGCCTGACCTTCCAGCTCCGCCGCGCGACGACGACGGTCTGACCGGTCTTCCCAGGTCCGGCCGGCTTGACCGGCCGGACCGGCCTGGGAAGACCGGCGAGACCGGACGCGGCCGGGGTTTTTCCGGGATGTCCTCCCGGAAAAACCCCGGCCGTCAGGGTCCACCGTCAGGGTCCACAGCGGTACGGACGCGCGGGGGCCCCGGTAGGGCTCGGGTGTCCTGCCTGCCCGGTCAGCTCACGTCCGGCGGTCGATCCGGCAGATCGGGCAGTTGCTCAGACCGGCCCGCTCGGCCTCCGCCCGGGTCGTGGTCTCGATGCCACTGCCGCCCACTTTGGCGCCCTTGACGAGAGGGCAGTCCGAATCGTGAAAACGGCGGGTGCCCGCGATGACCGTAACCGTCTCGCCGCCCGTCTCTCGCTCCTCGGCCGGGGGGCGCGGCCGGTCCTTGATGGCGGGGATACCGCCCGGAGAGGTGTCGTCGTCGCGAGCGTCGGAGGCGCCACCGTCATCGCGGGCGTCACCAAAGGAGGTCCCCGCGCCGGCCGGGCCGGCGTCGGACCTCATACCGGTCGAGGCCTTCCCGGGTGCCGGGCCGGGTTCGGCTGAGGTGGAGTCGGCCGCTACCTGCCGCCCGGCGCGCCCGGGTGCGGTCTCGGCCGGCTCCACCGGCTCGGGGGTGCCGGCCGTGGCGGAGGCTTCTCGCCCGGAGGAACCCGAGGGCTCCGGGGAGGTCTCCCGCCCGGCGGTCGTGGGCTCCGCTTTCGCGGAGAAGTCATTTCCGCCCTCACCCCCGGTCCTCGCGGGGTCGGCGGCGGGCGTGGCCTCGCTTTTGGCGGGCTCGGCCTTCGCGGGCCTGGCCTGGGCGGGCCTGGTGGGCTCGACCTCGGCATGCTCGGACCCGGCGGGCCCGGACTTCGCGGGCGCGGCCGCGGCGGTGTCCGGCTCATCGGGATCGGACGCCCCGGCTCGGCTCGCGGAGGCGTCCGTGGCCGACGGACCGGAGGAGCCGGACCCGGCCGTCGCGGAGTCAGGCCTGGCCGGGGTGCCCGCGGGCCCGGCGGATGCCTCCTGGCTCTTTCCGGACGCCTGCGCGACCACATCACGGCTGAACCAGCTGGTGGCCTCGGACGCGGCGTGCGGGATCTCAGGGATCTTCGGCAACCGGATCGCCGGGCGGGTGGGCTGCTCCGCCGGGCGGCCCGGAGGGCTCGCGGGCTTGTGGGGCTGAGGCTCGGAGGGCCGCACGTAGGGCCGGGCGACCGGGACGACGGGGTCCTGCTGGGAGGGCTCGGCCTCTGGAAGGGACCCGGTCTCCTGGCGGGACGCGGTGCTCTCGCGGCCGCCCGCGGCGTCGCGCCTCGCGACCGGAGACTCGGCCCCGGTCGGCGAAGCCTCGAAACGGCCCGGTGCCGCCTCTGCCTCGGGCCGCTGGAATTCGGGCCCCCGAGACTCGGGCCTTCGCTGCCCGGACCTCTGCTGTTCGCCGAGCCTTTGGGACTCGGGCTTTTGGGACTCGGGCTTCTGGGACTCGGGCCTTTGGGACTCGGGCCGCGCTCCGGGGACCTGCTGCCCGCCGGACGAGCCCTCACCGGACGGAGCGGTGGGCCGCACGGGCTGGTACGGGGAGGTGAAGCGGGCGGTGGCCTCGCGGGCACCTGCGACGGAGCCGGACTCCCCAGAGGTGGTCAGGGACCCGTCGGGCTTTCGCGCCTCGGGCGAGGTCTCCTGCGGCTGGGGTCCGGAGGCGGAGTCGGCGGGCAGGCACGTGGTGCAAGGCGTGAAGCCCTCCTCCAGCGCCTCCTCGTGGGTGAGCTCCTCATGGTCTCTGCCGACCAGCTGGCGGCATCCCCCGACGTGATAGCGCTTGCGGCCGGGGATGACCAGCACGATCGCCTCGGGGGCCAGGACGCCCCGCCTCACCGCGGCGGTGGCGGGTCCTGCCACCGGGCCGCGTCGCGGCTGGACCGGGGCCACGGGCGCCTGCTGCATCCCGTGCCGCACCATCATCTGCTGTGGCGCCGAAGGGCTCGGCACCCCGTGCGGCGCGGGCAGTGGCCCTGCCGGCATCGGTCCCTTCCGGGGAAGGGGCTGAGGTGCCCCGGCGTCCCCGCCGGGGAACAACTCGTGGCGGCGCAGCAACGCCCCGATCACCAGGAAGACCGCGGACAGCACACTGACCGCGATCGACCACATGACCAGAAACGGCTTGGCCAGCACGAACCCCGCGATGAGCAGGACGATGGCCGTGAGTACCAAACCGGCGCTGATAAGGATCACAGAAAGACTCCCGGGTGCGGGTCAAGGGGATGACCCGACACCTTAGCGGCGGTGGTCAGCGACGGTCGTTGTGAGGACCGTCAACACCCTGGAAGGCACCGGAGTGCTGCGAGGGATCGCCGCCGAACGGGTTGGGCGCGCTCTGGAGGGTCGGCTGACCGCCCTGAGCCACCGCGTGGGACATCGCCGGAGGCCCGCTCACGATCGGGAACCCGCCACTGCCCTCGGCGGCCACGTTCAGCTCGGCGAGCTGGTTCTCCAGGTACAGCTTCAGGCGGCTGCGATACTCGCGCTCGAAGCTGCGGAGCTCCTCGACCTTGCGCTCAAGCTCGTCGCGGGTCTGCACCAGAGAGCCCATGGCCTGACGGTGCCGCTCCTGCGCGTCGCGCTCCAGCGTCTCGGCTCGGGCACGCGCGTCACCGATGACCTGCTCGGCCTGGCGACGTGCCTTGCCGAGGATGTCGTCGGCCTCGCGCCGCGCCCGGGTCACTGTCTCGTCCGCCTCCCGGCGGGCGTCGGCGATGGCCTGGTCGGCGGTCTGCTGCGCGAGAGCGAGGACGCGGGCCGCGGTGTCCATGTTGTCCTCGGCCGGAGGCATTCCCATTCCGACGGGAACGGGCTGCTGATGCTGCACCGGCTCGGGAGCGCGCATGGGCTCCGGCTGCTGCTGCTGCATCATCATCTCGGGCTTGGGCTCGGCGATGGGGGCGGGCGCCATGGCCATGCCCATACCGCCGGGGACCTTGCCCCGCAGGCACTCCGCCAGCTTGGCGCGGAGCTCCTCGTTCTCCTGAATGAGACGGTCCAACTCGGACTCGACCTCATCGAGGAAGGCGTCTACCTCTTCCTCGTCGTAACCCGGCCGAAGGCGGGTCGTACTGAATTGCTTGTTCCGCACATCGGCGGGTGTCAGCGGCATTTCGGTCTCCTTGGCGCGCTTGGAGTCTGTCCGGGGGGCGGTACCCGATCAACGAAGCGCGGACACGAGTTGGATCAAGACCAAGACCACAATGAACAGCACTGTGAAGCTTAGGTCAAAGGCCACCGTACCCAACCGGAGTGGTGGAATGAAACGGCGGAGGAACTTGAGAGGTGGGTCGGTCACCGTGTATACGGCTTCCGCCAGCACCAGGACGATGCCGGTGGGGCGCCACTGGCGCGCGAACGCCTGCACCGTCTCGAAGATCATTCTGCCGATCAGCAGGACGAGGTAGATGGACAGGACAAAGACCAAGATCCCACTAACGATCCCCACGGTCCGTACCCGCCTCCACTTCGCTCTGCCGTCCTCTGTCCCGTCGGGACCTGTCGGGCCGGTCACTGTTCATGGTGGAACTCTAGCTCTGGTTGAAGAATCCGCGTTCCGCGATTCGGGCCTTGTCCTCGGCGGTCACCTCGACATTGGCTGGGGACAACAGGAATACCTTGTTGGTAACACGTTCGATGCTGCCGTGTAGGCCAAAGACGAGACCTGCCGCGAAATCAACGAGCCGCTTGGCGTCACTGTCAACCATCTCGGTCAGATTCATGATGACCGGGGTGCCGTCGCGGAAGTGCTCGCCGATGGTCCGCGCCTCGTTGTACGTGCGCGGATGAAGAGTGGTGATGCGCGCCAGATCGGTCGTACGGCGCTCCAGAAGGGCCGTCGCGGGCCTCGGGGCGGGGACTCCGGAGTCGGTGTCGTCCTGGAGGTCGTGGACCCTGCCGGGACGGTCGTCGCCCTCACGGCGCGCGTCGTCGAACTCCTCGTACTCGTCGTCGGGGTAGCTGTCGTATCTCTCGTAGCGGTCGTCCTCAACAAGACCGAGGTAGACCGCCATCTTGCGCATCGCGCCGGCCATCGCTACTTCTTCCTCCGTCTTACTTCAGGTGCGCCCCAGGGGGCCAGCCCGACCGCCCTGAGCTCACCACCGTTCGACCGCTGTCCGGACACGTGGACGCCAAGGTCCACTTGAAGGGACATTACCTGACGAAGGGCTTCCTGCGACCGAGCAACGCCGTACCAACACGCAGGTGTGTCGCGCCGTTGGCGATAGCCTGGGATATGTCCCCACTCATCCCCGCCGAGATGACCCCGGCGCCCGGATGGGCCTTCTGGACGGACCTCGCGATCTCCCTCAGCCTCGCGAACGCCCTGCCCGGTTCCTCCCCCAGTGGCGCGACCGCCATCACCCCGCCCAGCTCAAGGCCCTCGGCTCCGGCGACGGCGTCGGCCAGGGCCTCCACCTCCTCGGGCCGCGCACCGCCCCGCGCGGGGTCGCCGTCGAGCGCGACCTGCACCAGGCAGGTGACCGGGCGTCCCGCCGCGAGCGCCTCCCGGCTGAGCACCGCCACCAGGCGCTGGCGGTCGACCGAGTGGACGACGTCCGCGTACCCGACCACCGAGCGGACCTTGTTGGTCTGCAGCTGGCCGACGAAGTGCCAGCGAAGATCGATGCCGGCGCATTCGCGCGCCTTGACCGAGGCCTCCTGGTCGCGGTTCTCCCCGACGTCGGTGATCCCGAGTTCGGCCAGGAGCCGTACGTCGGAGGCGGGGTAGGTCTTGCTCACCGCGATGAGCGTCAGCTCCTCGCGGTGACGGCCGACGGCCCGGCAGGCCTGGGCGATCTCCGCCTCGACCCGGGCCAGTCCGGCCGCGATCTCATCACGTCGTGTTGTTTCCGTCACATCTCCGCCGCTCGGACGCCGACAAACCGGCGGAGTCCATTCTTACCGGCGCGGCCGGGCGGGCCGTCGCCGCCCCACCGTGAGAGATGTCACTTCAGGAAGTCGGGAACGTCCAGTTCCTCTTCCTGCTCCTCGAAGATCACCGGCCGGCGCCGGGCCTGGTCGTTGGCCCTGGCGGAGATCGGTGTCGGCTGCGAGGGCTCGGGAGCCGGGCGAGGGATCGACACCGGCGGGGAGTGCGGCTCCTCCGCGCGGTGTGGCTCGGCGTGCTCCGCCGAGGACTGCGCCTGCTGGACCGGGTGGATCTGCTGCTGGGGCGCGGGCTCCGCCGGCGCGGGCTGCGGGGTGGCGATCGGTCGTACCGGAGGGGGCGGCGTGTGCTCCACCCTCGGCTCGGGACGGGGCTCGGCCTTGACCGTCGGCGCCAGCGGGCGGACCGGCGCCGTCGCGGAGGGCGGGGCGGGGCGGGAGACGGACTGCGGGCGCGCGGCCGCCTGCGGGACCTGCTTGGGCTCGGCAACGGGCTCGTCGAAACCGGCCGCGATCACGGTGACGCGCACCTCGTCGCCGAGGGCGTCGTCGATGACCGTACCGAAGATGATGTTGGCGTCCGGCGCGGCGGCCGTGGAGACGAGCTGGGCCGCCTCGTTGATCTCGAACAGGCCGAGGTCGGAGCCACCGGCGATCGAGAGCAGCACACCGTGCGCGCCGTCGATGCTGGCCTCCAGCAGCGGGCTGGAGACGGCCATCTCGGCCGCCGCGACCGAACGGTCGTCGCCGCGGGCGTGGCCGATGCCCATCAGGGCCGAACCGGCTCCGGACATGACCGACTTCACGTCGGCGAAGTCGAGGTTGATCAGGCCGGGCGTGGTGATCAGGTCGGTGATGCCCTGGACACCGGAGAGCAGCACCTGGTCGGCCGCCTTGAAGGCGTCCAGCACGCTCACCTGCCGGTCGGAGATCGACAGCAACCGGTCGTTCGGGATCACTATGAGGGTGTCGACCTCCTCGCGGAGGGTCTCGATGCCGGCGTCGGCCTGCATCGCCCTGCGCCGGCCTTCGAAGCTGAAGGGCCGGGTCACGACGCCGATGGTGAGCGCGCCCAGCGTACGGGCGATGTTGGCCACCACCGGGGCGCCACCGGTGCCCGTGCCACCGCCCTCACCGGCCGTGACGAAAACCATGTCGGCCCCCTTGAGGACCTCCTCGATCTCCTCGCGGTGGTCCTCGGCCGCCTTGCGCCCGACTTCGGGGTTGGCCCCCGCGCCGAGGCCGCGGGTGAGTTCGCGCCCGACGTCGAGTTTGACGTCGGCGTCACTCATCAGCAGCGCCTGGGCGTCGGTATTGATGGCGATGAACTCGACGCCCTTGAGTCCCTCCTCGATCATCCGGTTGACGGCGTTGACTCCGCCTCCGCCGATTCCTACAACCTTGATGACCGCGAGGTAGTTCTGCGGTGCTGCCACGACGAGGGGCCTTTCCGCTCGTTGACTTGCAATTTCATGCGGCACGGGGCCCGTGCCGTCGTTTCCAAAACCCTCACCCTCAAGTTGAGATTTAGCTTTATGTCAACCTGAGGAGTGATACGGACAGTAGGAGTTGCGCTCCTGGCGGGTCAACTAACCGCGCCGCAAGCACGTCCAGCGTGTCGCGGGCCGTCCCTTTCCGGGAACGCCCGCCATCCGATGGGATCACTTAACCGTCACGACGTCAGGCGAACTGACGTCATAGGTGTCAGCTGGACGCTTGAGCAGCGTAACAAGGATCCGCGCCTTGTCGGCGGGACGGTCCCCGCCGCCCCACACGATCGTGCGGCCGTCCTTGAGACGCAGCGAGACCGTCTCCGCCGACGGTGCGAGCACCTCCGCGACCCGGCGGGCGAGATTCTGCGGCAGCGCGGTGATGACCGTGAGCGCCGCCGCGGTCGCGGGATCCGCCGGGCCCGGCCGAGACACCCTCAGCACGGGCAACGCCGGGGGCGCGACGTTTCTGAGCTCGGTGACCATCCCGTGGCGGTCCATCAGCGCGGACCGGTCACCGACCGGCACCACCGCCACCGGCTCGCGCTCCACGACCTCGACGCGCAGGGTGCCCGGCCAGCCACGGCTCACCGTCACCGACTCCACCTGCGGAATCCTGCCGATCCTGCCCTCGACCTCGGTCACGTCGACGGTGGCGAGTGGCCTGTCCGCGGCCACCTCCGCCACCTGGCGGATCTGCTCGGCGGACAGGCCCGCGTTGCCCACCACCTGGATCTCCCTCACCCCGAGCACCGGGGAGAAGAACACCAGCCAGGCGGCGATGCCCACCACCCCCACGGTGAGCAGGGCCAGGAAGGCCGGCCTCCACACCCTGTTCATCGCCACTCCCCCTCCGGCGACCCGCGCCCGCTGGCGTGGATCACCGCGCGGCCAGCTCCGCCACGATCCTGGGGCCCAGCTCCGTGACGTCGCCCGCTCCCATGGTCAAGACGATGTCGCCGGGCCTGGCCCGCTCCGCCACCAGGGCGGGCACGCTGTCGCGGCGGGGGGCGTAGGCCACCCGCTCGGCGGGCAACGGCACCTTCCCCGCCACCAACGCCCCAGACACGCCCGGCTCGGGGTCCTCGCGGGCCCCGTAGACGTCCAGGACGATGGCCTCGTCGGCGAGCCCGAGCGCGGCACCGAAATCGTCGGCGAAGAACCTCGTCCGCGAGTACAGGTGGGGCTGGAAGACCGCGATGACCCTGCCGTCTCCGGAGAAGGACGCCACCACGTCCCGCGCCGCGCGCAGGTCGGCGGCGAGCTCGGTCGGGTGGTGGGCGTAGCTGTCGAAGACCGCCACCCCGCCCGCCTCCCCCTTGGCCTCGAAACGGCGCTTGGCGCCGGTGAAGGCCGCCAGGCCGTCGCGGATCTCGTCGAAGGAGACGCCCAGCTCCCTCGCCACCGCGATGGCGGAGGCGGCGTTGAGCGCGTTGTGGCGGCCGGGCACCGCGAGCCTGACCTCCCCGTGCCCCACGATCGTGAAGGTGATGCCCAGCCCTTCGGGGACGATCCCGTCCACCCGCAGGTCGGCGTCCTCCGTCTCACCGTAGGTGATCACTTTCAGGCCGCGGGCGCGGGCGATCGGGATCAGCGCGGCGGAGCCGGGGTCGTCGGCGCACACGACCATGGTGGTGGTGACGCGCTCGACGAAACGGGCGAAGCTGTCGTGGACCGCGCGCGGGTCTCCGTAGTTGTCCAGGTGGTCGGGCTCGACGTTGGTCACCACGGCGATGTCGGGGGTGAGCATCAGGAAGGAGCCGTCGCTCTCGTCGGCCTCGGCGACGAACGTCCCGCCCGAGCCCTCGTCGGCGCCCAGGCCCGTCGTGACCAGCTGCCCGCCCACGCAGTACGAGGGGTCGGCGCCGCACTTCTGCAACGCCACGGTGAGCATCGAGGTCGTGGTGGTCTTGCCGTGGGTGCCGGCCAGCGCGACACCGGTCTTGCCCGCCATCACGGAGGCGAGCGCCGCGGCCCTGGGGATGACCCGCAGGCCCTGGCGGAGCGCCTCGCCCAGCTCGGGGTTGGAGTCGCGGATCGCGGTGGAGACCACGACGGTGTCGACGTTCTTGATGTGGGAGGCGGCGTGACCGATGTGGACTCTGGCCCCCAGGTCCCGCAACTCCGTCACCATGTCCGAGCCCCGCGCGTCACTGCCGGAGACCGGCACTCCCCGCTTGAGCAGGATGCGCGCGATCCCGGACATCCCGGAACCGCCGATCCCGATGAAGTGGACCCGTCCCAGATCGCCGGCCGCGACCGGATCCACCAGCTTGACCAGGCTCATCGGTCGCTCACCTCTCCTCGTCCGCCGCGCGGGCGCGTCCGCGCCGCCTCCGGCCGTCGTCCGTCTCCCGCGGTCTCGCGCCCGCCGCCCCGGCTCCCCTGCGCGCCCATTCAGCCCCTCCCCCGCGCCGCGATCCGCAGCACCTCGCGCGCCAGCGTCACGTCGGCGTCCTTCCTGCCCATCCTGGCGGCCGCCTCGGACATGGTGACCACGCGCTCGGGATCGGACAGGATGGGCAGCACGCTCTGGATGATCCACTCCGCCGACAGCTCCGCGTCGTCGATCATCACACCGCCGCCGCCCCGCACGATCGGGGTGGCGTTGAGGCGCTGCTCGCCGTTGCCGTGCGGCAGCGGGATGTACGCGGCCGGCAGGCCCACGGCCGTCAGCTCGGCGCAGGTCATCGCGCCGCTGCGGCACAGGGCGAAGTCGGCCGCCGCGTAGGCGAGGTCCATCCGGTCGACGTACTGCAGCACGACGTACTGGGGGTCACCCGGTGGCGGCTCCTCCTCCAGCGTGTTCTTCGGGCCGATGACGTGCAGCACCTGCACCCCGGCCCTGCGCAGCGCCGGGGCGGCCGCCAGGGCCGCCTGGTTGAGCGAGCGTGCCCCCTGAGAGCCCCCGGTGACCAGCAGCGTGGGCAGGTCGGCCTCCAGGCCGAACCAGGCCCGGGCCTTGTCTCCCATGGACAGCCGGTCCAGGTTGACGATCTCGCGGCGGAGCGGGATCCCGATGTGCTCGGCGCGGCCCAGGGGGGTGTCCGGATGGCCGGTGAACACGTGCTCGGTGAGCCGCGCGCCCAGCCGGTTGGCCAGACCGGGGCGCGGGTTGGCCTCGTGGACCACGATCGGCACGTTGCGCCGCCGCGCCGCCAGGTAGGCGGGGGTCGCCACATAACCGCCGAAGCCGACCAGGACGTCGGCCCGGACCCGGTCCATGATGCCGGCGGCCGCGCTGATGGCGCCCGCCAGGCGGCCCGGCACGCTCAGGAGCTGGGGCGTCAGGGACCGGGGCAACGGCACCGCGGGCACCAGTTGCAGCTCGTATCCCCGGGCGGGCACCAGCCTGGTCTCCAGACCGCGCTCGGTGCCGAGGCAGGTGATCCCGATGTTCGGGTCGAGTTGGCGCAACGCGTCGGCCAGGGCGAGCGCCGGTTCGATATGACCGGCTGTCCCGCCGCCGGCGAGGACCACCCTCATTTCGGTCCTTTCGCTTATCGTCTTCCGCGGCCCGGCCGTCGTTTTCCGGCCGGGCCACCCAGGCCAAGCCAGCTTAGGCCCCGCGCCACCGGTCCGGGGCCATGGGCCGCCAGCGCCTCGCGGGCGCCGGGTTCCTGCTTGGCGAACGACAGGAGCATGCCGAGTGCGGCGAGGGTGGGCAGCAGGGCCGATCCGCCGTAGGAGACCAGCGGCAGCGGGATGCCGGTGATGGGCAGCACGCCGATGACCGCGCCGATGTTGACGAGTGCCTGCCCCACGATCCAGGCGACCGCGGCGGCGGAGGCGAGCCTGACGAACGGGTCCTTGACCCGGACGGCGACCCGCAGCCCCGCGTAGCCCAGCAGCCCGAACAGGGCCACCGCGACGAGCGTGCCCATCAGGCCGAGCTCCTCGCCGAGGATGGAGAAGATGAAGTCGCTCTCGGCGTGCGGGATCCAGCTCCACTTCTGCCTGCTGGATCCCAGGCCCAGCCCGAACCAGCCGCCACTGCCGATGGCGATCTGTCCCTGTACGGCCTGGAAGCCCGCCCCCTGGGCGTTGCCCCACGGGTCGAGCCACCCCGCGATCCGCGCCGAGCGGTATCCCTCGGTGCTGATCATGACGATGGTGGCGAGCGCCGTCACCCCGAGGATCCCGCCGAACAGCTTCAGCGGCGCCCCCACCACCCACAGCAGCGACAGGAAGATGAGCATCAGCACCAGCGTGGTGCCGAGGTCGCTGCCCAGCATGACCAGGACGGCGAGGATGGCGGTGCCCGGCATCAGCGGGATGAACAGGCTGCGCCACTCGATCATGCCGTTGCGCGCCTTGCGGGCCAGCAGGTCGGCCCCCCAGAGCAGCAGCCCGAGCTTGGCGGGCTCGGACGGCTGCAGGTAGATGGGGCCGAGGTCGATCCAGCGCTGGGCGCCGAGCTGGGAGGTGCCGACGAACAGCACCAGCACCAGCCCGAGGATCGCCAGCGCCATCAGCGGGTACCCGGCGAGCCTGAAGAACCTCGGCGGCAGCTGCGCGCAGATCCACATCAGCGGGAGTCCGAGCCCGACCGAGATCGACTGCTTGAAGAACCAGTAGAAGGGATCGCCCGTCTTCTGCAGCGCCTCGATGCTGGAGGCGGAGAGCACCATCATCAGCCCGAGGACGAGCAGCAGACCGCTGCACCCCAGGATCAGGTAGTACGAGGTCAGCGGCCGGTTGAGCAGCTCACGGAAGGCGGTCAGGTGCTCGCGGAACCCCTCGGGGCGCGCGGGGGAGCCCTGGCGGGCGGGCGCGCCCTCGTGCGTGGTCGCGCTCACGCCGCTCCCCCGTCGTGCCCCTCGGCGAGACGGTGCACGGCCCGGGCGAACGCCTCCCCTCGGGCGGGGTAACCGGCGAACATGTCCAGAGACGCGCCGGCCGGGGCCAGCAGCACGGTGTCTCCGGGGGCGGCGAGCCTCGCGGCTTCGGTGACGACACGGTCCATGACCCCAGTGTCTTGCCCCGCCACCTCCACCACCGGAACATTCCCGGCGTGTCGCGCCAGAGCCTCGCGAATTCGCTCGCGGTCGGCGCCCAGGAGCACCGCGCCGCGCAGCCGGGGCGCGGCACGGCGCACCAGCTCGCCGACGTCGGCGCCCTTGAGCTGTCCTCCGGCGACCCAGACGATCGACGGGTAGGCGGCCAGCGAGGCGGCGGCGGCGTGCGGGTTGGTGGCCTTGGAGTCGTCGACGTAGTCGACCTCGGCGACCCTGGCCACGTGCGCGATCCTGTGGGGGTCGGGAACGAAGGCGAGCAGTCCCTCGCGGACGGCGGCGGCGGGCACCCCGTAGGCTCTGGCGAGGGCCGAGGCGGCGAGCGCGTTCGCCACGTTGTGCGGCGCGAACGGGCGGATGTCGGCGAACGAGGCGAGCTCCTCGGCACTGCTCGCGGGGTCGGCCACGAACGCCCGGTCCACCAGCAGGTCCTCGACCACGCCGAGCTGTCCCGGCCGGGGCGTGGTGAGGGTGAAGCCCACGCTGCGCGCCGCGGCGCCGTGCCCGGCCGCGCTCTCGTACGGCGCGGCGAGGCGCGCCGCCCACTCGTCGTCGGCGTTGTAGACGACCGTCCCGGCCCTGGCGAAGATCTCCCCCTTGACGCGGGCGTACTCCTCCATGGAGCCGTGCCAGTCGAGGTGGTCGGGCGCCACGTTGAGCACCGCGGCCGCCTGCGGGGCGATGCTGGGCGAGCGGTGCAGCTGGAAGCTGGACAACTCCACCGCGAGCACGTCGCCGGGGCCGCTGACGGCCTCCACCACCGGGGTGCCGACGTTGCCGACGGCGAGCGCCCGGTGGCCCGCGGCCAGGAGCATCGAGGTGAGCATGCGCACCGCGGTGGTCTTGCCGTTGGTGCCGGTCAGCGCCAGCCAGGGGGCGGCGCCCTCGGGGCGGAGCCGCCAGGCCAGCTCGACCTCGCCGATCACCTCGATCCCGGCCGCCGCGGCGGCGGCGAGCAGCGGGTGGTGCGGCGGCCAGCCGGTGGTGACGAGGAGGGAGGTGCCCTCGGGAGGCGTGACGGGCTCGCCGAAGCGCACCTCGACGCCGAGCGCGGTCAGCTCCCCCGCGACCGTCCTGGCCCGCTCGCCGTCCCTGCCCTCCAGGACGACCACCTTCTCACCGCGCCCGGCCATCGCGCGGGCCACGGCGGTGCCCGAGACCCCCAGCCCCGCGACGCAGATCACGCGCCCTCCCCGGCCACGCTCGTCCGTACGCTCACAGCCTGGGCATCCATTCCACGTAGAAGATCCCCAGCCCGGCGGCGGAGCACAGGGCGGCGATCAGCCAGAAGCGGACCACGATGGTCGTCTCGGCCCAGCCCTTCAGCTCGAAGTGGTGCTGGAGCGGGGCCATCCTGAAGACCCGTTTCCCCGTCATCTTGAAGAAGCCGACCTGGATGATCACCGACATGGTGATGAGCACGCACATCCCGGCGAGGATGATCAGCAACAGCTGGGTCCTGGTGGTGATGGCCAGACCGGCGATCACGCCGCCCAGGGCGAGCGAGCCGGTGTCGCCCATGAAGATCTTCGCGGGCGGGGCGTTCCACCACAGGAACCCGACCAGCGCGCCGAGCACCGCGGCGGCGACCACCGCCAGGTCCAGCGGGTCGCGGACCCAGTAGCAGTTGGGTCCGAGCTGGGTGGTGCAGCTGTTGCGCAGCTGCCAGTTGCCGATCAGCACGTACGAGGCGAGCACCACGCCGGTGGCGCCGCTGGCGAGGCCGTCGAGACCGTCGGTGAGGTTGACCGCGTTGGAGAAGCCGACGATCATGATCAGCACCCAGATGGTGAAGCCGATGAGGCCGATGGAGGGGCCGAAGTCCCTCAGGAACGACAGGCGCGTCTCGGCCGGGGTGATCTGGTAGGCGTTGGGGAAACGGGTCACCAGGACCGCGAAGACCGCGCCGACGATGAGCTGGCCCAGCGCCTTGGCGCCGCTTCTCAGGCCGAGGCTGCGCTGCTTGTAGATCTTGATGAAGTCGTCGAGGAAGCCGACCGCGCCCAGTCCCGTCATCAGGAACAGCACGAGGACGGCGGAGACCGTGGGGGGGGTGAAGCTGTACAGGTGGGCGCAGGCGAAGCCGACCAGCGCGGCGATCACGATCACGGTGCCGCCCATGGTGGGGGTGCCGCGCTTGTCGTGGTGGCCGGAGGGTCCCTCCTCCCGGATGCTCTGCCCGTAGCCGCGCCGGGAGAACAGGCGGATCGCCAGCGGCGTGCCCAGCATGGACAGCAGCAGGCTCACCGCCGCCGCGACGAGGATCTCCCTCATCGGCGGTCACCCCCGAGCAGCGCCGCGGCCACGCGTTCGAGGCCCGCGGCGCGCGGTCCCTTGATCAGTACGACGTCGCCGGGGGCGAGCAGCGCCGACAGCTCCGCGCTCGCCTGAGCGGCGTCGGCGGCGTGCGAGACGCGGGTGGCGGCCGCGGCGGCACCGGGGTCGGCGCTCTCGCCGAACGCGGAGAGGGGGGAGAGCGAGCCGCCGCCCGGCGGTCCGCCCGCCCCGCGCGGCGCCGCCCCGGCGTGCGCGGCGGGCACGCCCGCCTCTCGCGCGGCCCGTACGGCGGCCCCTGCCCCCGCCAGGACCGGATCGGCGTCGGGGCCGACGACGAACAGGCCCGCCAGGCCCGCGCCACCGGCCAGGCGCCCCAGCCCCTCGTTGAGCGCGGCGCTCTCGTCCCCGAGCTCGCGCAGGGCGGCGATGACCGCGAAGCGGCGGCGCCCGCCCGCGAGCGCGTCCAGGGTGCCGAAGGCGGCCCGCATGGAGTCGGGGTTGGCGTTGTAGGCGTCGTTGATCACGGTCACGCCGTCCGCGCGGTCGGTGACCTCCATCCGCCAGCGGCTGCGGGGCTCGGCCTCCGACAGCTCCTCGGCGATGGTGGCGACCGGCAGGCCGAGCTCGTAGGCGGCGGCCGCGGCGGCGAGCGCGTTCTCCACCGCGTGTTCGCCGTACAGGCGCAGGGCGACCGGGGCGGCCCCCGAGGGGGTGCGCAGCGTGAAGGAGGCGCGGCCGCGCTCGTCGACGGTCACGTTCTCGGCCCGCACGGCCGCCTCCTCGCCCCGGCCGTACCAGGTGACGCGGGCGCCGGTGCGACCGGCCATCGCGGCCACCAGCGGGTCGTCGGCGTTGAGCACGGCCACGCCGTCGGCGGGCAGCGCCTCGACCAGCTCGCCCTTGGCCCGCGCGATCTCCTCCTTGCCGCCGAAGACACCCAGGTGGGCGGTGCCGACGTTGAGGACCACACCGATCCTCGGCGGGGCGACGCGGGTCAGGTGGGCGATGTGCCCCGCGTTCCTCGCGCCGAGTTCCAGCACCAGGTAGCGGGTGTCCTCGCAGGCCTTCAGCACGGTCAGCGGGTGGCCGATCTCGTTGTTGAACGAGCCGGTGGTGGCGACCGTCGGGCCGATCCTGGCGGTGAGCCTGGCGAGCAGGTCCTTGGTGGTGGTCTTGCCCGCGGAGCCGGTGACGCCGATGACCGTGGTCGCCGGCAGTGCCGCGCAGACGGCGGTGGCCAGGCCCGTCATGGCGGCCACGGTGTCCCCGACGATGACGGCGGGGGCATCGACCGGCCGGGAGGCGAGCACGGCGACCGCCCCGGCCTCGACGGCCTGGGCTGCGAAGTCGTGCCCGTCGACCCGCTCGCCCTTGATCGCGACGAACAGCGACCCCGGTTCGACGGCGCGGGAGTCGGTGACGACCGGGCCGCGCACCACCGCGCGTGGGTCGGCCATGCCCGCGAGGGCCCCCGAGGTGATCTCGGCGATCCTGGCCAGCGGCAACGGGATCATGATGCGTCTTCCCTACTCTCCATGCGTGCTTCGGCGCCCGGTGCGGTTCCTGCGCCTGACGATCGCGTCGGCCACGACCTGCCTGTCGTCGAAAGGAAGCACCTGGTCGCCGACGTACTGGCCCTGCTCGTGGCCCTTGCCGGCCACGACGACGACGTCGCCGAAACCCGCCCGGCCGATGGCCAGGTCGATGGCCGCGGCGCGGTCCGGCTCAATGATCACATGCGCGCGCCCGTCCTGGGGCACGCAGAGAACTCCGTCCATCATCTCCGCGAGGATCCGCAGGGGGTCCTCAGAGCGGGGGTTGTCGCTGGTGAGAATAGCCACATCTGCCAGCCTTGCGGCAGCTTCTCCCATCATTGGGCGTTTACTCCGGTCACGGTCGCCTCCGCAGCCGAGTACGACGATGAGCCCGCCCTCGGTGATCTCGCGCAGCGAACGCAGGACCGACTCGACCGCGCCGGGTTTGTGCGAGTAGTCGACGATGGCCTGGAAGCCCTCACCGCCGGGAACCCGCTCCATCCGGCCGGGAACCCCCGCCAGCGCGCCGACGCCCGTCACGGCGGCCCGCAGCGGCACACCCGCCTCCACCAGCGCGACGATCGCGCCCAGGGCGTTGGCCACGTTGAAGGGGCCCGGCAGAGCGACCGACGCGGCCTCCTCGACGCCTCCGGGCCCCACGACCGTGAAGGTGCTGCCCTCGGGACCCAGCCGCACATCCGCGGCCCGCCAGTCGGCCTCCAGGGCGCCCTCGGCGGAGAAGGTGGTCATCGGGATCTTCGCGATGCCCGCGAGCTCACGCCCGTGGGCGTCGTCGAGGTTGACGACCCCCACGCGGCTCATCTCGGGGGTGAACAGCCTGGCCTTCGTCGCGAAGTAGTCGTCGAGGTCACGGTGGAAGTCGAGGTGGTCCTGGGACAGGTTGGTGAACAGCGCCACGTCGTAGAACACGCCGTCGACCCGGCCGAGCGCCAGCGCGTGGCTGGAGACCTCCATCGCCGCGGCGGTGACGCCCCGCTCGCGCATCAGCGCGAACAGGCCCTGCAGCTCGCTCGCCTCGGGCGTGGTGAGCTTCGGCGCGAAGCGCAGCTCACCGGCGTGGATCTCCACGCCCCCGATGAGCCCGGGGCTGTGCCCGGCGGCCCGCAGCCCGGCCTCCAGCATGAAGGTGATCGTGGACTTGCCGCTGGTGCCGGTGACCCCGACGACCATGACGTCCGCCACGGGATTGCCGTACACCCAGGCGGAGACCTGCCCGAGCAGGGCGCGTGGATCGGGCACGACGAGGACCGGGAGACCGGTCGCGACCGCGGCCTCCCTTCCCGCCTCGTCGGTCAGGATCGCGCTGGCACCTGCGGCGAGGGCCTGCGCGGAGAAGTCGGCTCCGTGGACCGAGGCCCCCGGCAGCGCGACGTAGAGATCTCCCCGGCACACCTGGCGCGAGTCGATGGTGATTCCGGACACTGCGGCGAGCGGGGCTCGCGACGTGCCCGAAGGCGCGCCGATGAGGCTCGCCAGCCCCGAGAGCGGACGGGGTGAACTGGTTGAGGGTCGCATTGACGACGGGGGACGCACGGCGAGAGCGTACCTTTACTCGTCACTCTCCGGCGCGTATCCGCACCGGGGACGGCTTGGTTCCGGTCGGCGGGACCTTCCCGCTCTTCAATGCGAACGTCATCACCTTCTTGAAGACCGGCGCGGCGATCTCCCCACCGTAATGGCCCTCCTTCGGGTCCTGCAGGACCGCCAGGACGACGAAGCGGGGCTTGTCCGCGGGAGCGAAACCAACAAAAGTTGCGGTATAGCCGCAATAACCCTGGCATCTAGTGTCGTAGCGCATCGCGGTCCCCGTCTTGCCCGCCACCCGGTAGCCGTCGATCGCGGCGAGATTGCCGGTGCCCTCCTCGCTCACGGCGGCCTCCAGCATGGTCGCGATCTCCCGTGCCGTACGCTCGCTGATCACCCGGGTCTGCCTGCCCGGCGGCGACGGGTCGAACGCGCCGTTCTCCCCGGTGGTGCCGGCCACGATCCGCGGGGCGACACGCACCCCGCCGTTGGCGATGGTCTGGTACACGCTGGCCGTCTGCAGCGCCGTCACCGAGACCCCCTGGCCGTACGCGATCGTGCAGCGCTGACTGCCCGACCAGCTCTTCCAGTCGGGCAGGAGCCCGGCCTCCTCCCCCGGCAACTCGGAGCCGGGCTTCGCGCCGAAACCGAAGCGCTGGAGCATCGAGTGGAGCTTCTCGTCGCCGATCTTCTGGGCGGCGAGGATCGTTCCCACGTTGCTGGAGGTCGCCACGATGCCCGAGAAGGTCAGGCGTTCGGTGGGGTGGGGGTGGGAGTCCTTCAGCACCTGGTCGGCGCACCTGATCCGGTCGGCGACCGTGAACACGGTCTCCGGCCGCACGGCTCCCGACTCCAGGGCCGCCGCCGCGGTGATGACCTTGTTGGTGCTGCCGGGCTCGAACACGTCCGTGACCGACCGGTTGAGCCGGTCGACGCCGGGAGAGTCCATCCAGTTCTTCAGGTCGAGCTCGGGCGCGTTGGCCATGGCGATCACGTCGCCGGTCCGCGTGTCCATCACGATGGCGCTGCCGGTGCGCGCCCCGGTCGCCTTCACCTGCTCGCCGATCGCCTTCTGCGCGGCCCACTGGACGTCGCGGTCGACGGTCAGACGCACGTCCCTGCCCTCGACGGGCGCCCGGACGGTGCTGCGGGTCATCGGGATGCGCTGCCCCCTGGCACCGGTCTCGATGATCTGCTCGCCGTCGCGGCCCGCGAGCAGCTTGTCGTAGGTGCTCTCCAGCCCGGCCAGGCCGGTGCCGTCGGTGCCGACGAAACCCAGCAGGGTGCCCGCCAGGTCGCCACCGGGGTAGTCGCGCCGGTAGCGGTGCTTGCTGCCGACACCCTTGAGGTCCTGCGCCATGATCCGCTGGGCGAGCGGCGGGTCGACGGCCGCGGCGAGCTGCTGGTAGTGACTGGTGCTCTGGGCCAGCTTGGCGGCGATCGGCTCCTTGGGCGTGCCCAGTTCCTTGGCCAGGATCGTGGCCACCCGGTCACGCTGGTCGGCGGAGACCTGGGAGGGGTCCACGAAGATCTCGCGGGCCTCCAGGGTGAGCGCGAGCTCGTGACCGTTCACATCCGTGATCGACCCGCGCCTCGCGGGCAGCTTCTCGCCCTGGACGCGCTGTTTGGCCGCCTCCGCCGTGTAGACCTTCGAGTCGAGGCCCTGGAGCTGGATGAGCCGCCCCGCGAAGATGGACAGCACGAAGGTCATCGCCATCAGGCCGATGCCGATGCGCCTGCGGGGGTTGCCCAGGCGCAACACCGCCGACGGGCGCGCCGGAGGCCGCGGCGGCCTGCCACCGCCGCCGCGTGTGGTCATGCGGGGGGGCGCCGGATCCCCCGGCCGCTCACCTCCGCGCCTCGGCGCGGACCGCACCCAGCCCAGCGGGTCCGGCGGCCCTTCCGCCCGTGAGGACCGCACCGGCCCACGCGGGGCCTCGGCCTCCGGGGACCTGCGCGGCGTCTCGGGCCCCGAGGGCCTGCGCGGAGCCTCGGGACGCGGCGGCCTGCCGGGACGGGGGGCGGAGGTCCTGCTTTGTGCCTCGGGGCGGCCGGACCCGCCGGAGGCCCTCGGGGACCCGGAGGCGCCGGGAACACTCCCCTTGCCGTCCGGCCGTCCCCGCCTGCCGGAGCCGTCCGGGGCGGGCGGCCGTGCGCCCGAACCGGACCTGCCGGTGGACGCGGGCCTGCCCGGGGCCCCCGGCCTGCCGGCCGCACCGGCGGCCGGCGGCCTCGCCGGGGAGCCCGGCCGGCCGGCCCTCGCCGATTTATTGGATGTGCCGGAGCCTTCAGATGCCGCCGGCCCGCCGGACGAGCCTGTCCTGCCGGAACCGCCGGAGGAGCCCGTACGGCCGGAACTCCCGGGGGAACCAGCGCGGCCCGAACCGCCGACCCCCTGCTTCCCCGAGGGCGGAGGTCTGCGCGGGGGGGCGGGCTCCCGAGGGTTGTCGGGCACGCCGGGAGCGCCGGAAGGCCCGGCGTCGCCGGAACCCGGCCTGCGGGGCTTACCGGAGGCGTCCGGGGAACCGCCCGGTCTGGCCGCGCGTCCGGGACCGCCGGGACCGCCGGGAGAACGGCGGCCCGCCCCTCCGGCCGGTCCTCCCGCGGCGCCCCCACGGCCCTGTCCCGGACCAGGCCCCCCGGTCTCCCTCACCGGCCCGTGCCCGGCACTCGCTCCTGCCCGGCGGGCTTCCCGGCGGCGTCGGCATCTCCGAGGGCGGGCTTGTCTGGGTCGATGACACGCGCGGTGTCCCAGTCGGGACCCAGCCCCTGGAGTTCGTTGTTCCTCGCCACCGCCTCCGGCATCTCCTGCCGCATGATGGCGCTCTGCTTGCTCTCCTTCGCGATGCGCAGGTCACTGATCTCCTTGCGCAGCCCGTTGGCCCTGAAGGAGTCCTGGGCGAGCACGGCGTTCAGCAGCAGCAGGCTGATCAGCCCGCCACAGAGCAGGCCGACCACGAGCAGCAGGAAAGGAGTCCTCGGCGGCCTGGCGCGGCGGGCCGCGGGGGGCGGCGCCTTGACCTGCGCGGCCGAAGTCGCGGCGGGCACGGGCCTGGCCGGCTTGGCCCCGTATCCCTGCGGCACCGCGCGGGGGACACGCACAGGGCGTGCGCCACGGCTGGGCGCGGCGCGTCGGACGTCTGTCTCACTCCTTGTCAACTGCCTCACGGATCCTCTCTGCCGCCCTACACCGGGCGGAGGCCGCCCGCGGGTTGCGGGCCACCTCCTCTTCGCTCGGAAGCTCGGCTCCCCTTGTCAGGAGCGCGAACCGCGGCTGGTGAGCCGGCAACGGGACGGGGAGGCCGACAGGGCCGGTGTCCCTGGTCCGCGCGGTGATGACCTGCTTCGTCAGCCGGTCCTCAAGGGAGTGGTACGCGAGCACGACGACGCGCCCGCCCAGCGTCAACGCGTCGAGCGCGGCCGGGAGCGCTCGTTCCAGTGCTGTCAACTCCGCGTTCACCTCGATCCGCAACGCCTGGAAAGTCCTTTTGGCGGGGTTGCCCCCGGTCCTGCGCGTAGCGGCCGGGATCGCCGTCCTGACGATCTCCGCAAGCCGCTTGGTAGACGTTATGGCCTCTCTGGCCCTTTCCTTGATGATTAAGTGCGCGACACGCGGGGCGAATCGTTCTTCTCCGTAATCCCGCAGGATCCGGATCAGCTCGGCGGCCGGATAGGTGTTGACCACGACCTCGGCCGTCAGCTCCTCGTCGCGGTCCATTCGCATGTCCAGCGGCGCGTCGTAGGAGTAGGCGAAGCCGCGCTCGGCCTCGTCCAGCTGCGGTGAGGAGACGCCCAGGTCGAACAGCGCGGCGTCGACGCGGGGGCGGCCCACCTCGGCCAGCACCTCGGGAAGCTCGTCGGAGACCGCGCGGACCAGCGTGATCCGATCGGCGTACGGGGCGAGCCTGGCGGTGGAGCGCTCGATGGCGGTGGGGTCGCGGTCGATCCCGATGAGGTGGAGCGAGGGATGCGCGGCCAGCAGGGCCTCGGCGTGACCGCCAAGGCCGAGGTTGGCGTCGACGAGCACGGGGGCGGGGCGGGCGAGCGCCGGAGCGAGCAACTCCAGCACCCGGTCGAGCATGACGGGGACGTGACCCCCGGCTGTCTGGAGATCATGGTTGTGGTTCTCGGCGCGCATGAAGCGCAACCCCCCTCTTTCCCGCCTCGTCTGCTGGACGCGCGGCGGACGCTCACCGGTGTCTTGGAAACCGGCCCCCACCCCCGGGGCCGTCCGGCCAGGTCCCCATCCGCACCCGCGTGTCCACCCGTCACCTGACACCGGGGAAGGTGCATCAGCTGACGGACAGGTGGTTGCGGGTGGAGACCTCGCCGAACGACGTTTCACCGATGAGTCGACCGTGGAATCACAGAATCCCTGGCAGCACCTCCTCCGACAAATCGGCAAAAGCCTGCTCTTGGTCGGTCAGGTAGGCGCCCCAGGCGTCCGCGTCCCAGATTTCCAACCGGGTGTTGGCTCCGATGACCACGCAGTCGCGGCGCAGGCTGGCGTACTCACGCAGAGGTTGCGGAACGGTGATCCGGCCCTGCTTGTCGGCGACCTCGTCGGATGCGCTGGCGAAGAGGACGCGGCTGTAGTCACGGACCGCCTTGGCGGTCACCGGCGCGGTGCGCAGAGCCTCGGTTATGCGCTGAAACTCCTCTACGGGAAAGACGTAGAGGCAGCGCTCCTGGCCTTTGGTGATCACCAGACCCTCCGCCAGCTCCTCGCGGTACTTCGCCGGCAGGAACAGCCGTCCCTTGTCATCAAGACGTGGGTGATGAGTGCCGAGGAACACCGGCCTCACCTCCCGTGCCCAGCGGAGCGCCAGGCGTCACAGCCCTGCCCTCCACTGCGCACCACCATACTCCACTTCTCTCCACCGTCAACTGATTCCACGCCTCTTCACGACGGGTTTCGCCGACATTTCCCCAGTTCAAATGGGGTGGTGCGGAGTAGAGGGGGTAAGCGGCCCCTCGTACGCCATGGGCGTGTCGGATAAGACCACCAAATAGACTAAAGATCATGAAAAAAGCGGAGGGTGGCGAAGAGTGATGGAAGGCGAAGGTCCCCGTACCGTTCCGGAATCGGCGCGCTCCAACGCATGATCACGACAGCCACGTCACCGGTTATGGCCGTTTACCCGAAATCAGCCTCGATGACCACATAAAGTCGCCCCGGGAACGCATGGCGCCGTAGTGTCGGCAGGCAGAATGAGTTACGGGATCGCAAAGATTCCGCAACGGTAACCCCTCGGCGCACAACCGCCGCACCCTCATGGAGGCCTGGTGGCAGTAACTCATGACGTCTCACCACAGCTCGATGATCTTGTGGTCACCGCGCACCGGATCCGCCAGTCGATCGAATCGGTGATCGAGGGCAAGAGCGACGTCGTCCGCCTGACCTTGACCGTACTGCTCGCCGAGGGGCATCTCCTTATCGAGGACGTGCCCGGAGTCGGCAAGACCATGCTCGCCAAGGCTCTGGCGCGGTCCATCGACTGCCCGGTGCGCCGCGTGCAGTTCACCCCCGACCTGCTACCGAGCGACATTACCGGGGTGAGCGCCTACAACCAGCAGACCAGGGAGTTCGAGTTCAAGCCGGGCCCCGTCTTCGCCAACATCGTGGTGGGTGACGAGATCAACCGGGCCTCGCCGAAGACCCAGTCGGCGCTGCTGGAATGCATGGAGGAGCACCAGGTCACCGTCGACGGCGCGACCTACCGCCTGGACTCCCCCTTCATGGTGATCGCGACACAGAACCCGATCGAGATGGAGGGCACCTACCCCCTTCCCGAGGCACAGCGCGACCGGTTCACCGCCCGGATCGCGATGGGCTACCCCGCGCCCTCCGCGGAGCTGGAGATGCTCGACGTGCACGGCGCGGTCTCCCCGCTGGACAAGCTGGAGCCGGTCGCCACCACCGAGGAGGTGAAAGCCCTGATCGAGGCGGTGCGCGGGGTCTACGTCTCCCAGCCGATCAAGAAGTACGCGATCGATCTGGTGACCGCGACCCGCCAGTCCCCCGACCTGAGGCTGGGCGCCTCCCCCCGCTCGACCCTGCAGCTGGTCAGGGCCGCGCGGGCGCACGCCGCGCTCGCGGGCCGCGACTACGTCATCCCCGACGACATTCAGGAGTTGTGCATGCCCGTGCTCGCGCACCGGCTGCTGCCCAGCATCGAGGCCCAGGGGCAGCGCCGCCCGCCCGAGCAGGTGATCGCCGACCTGATCCGCCGGGTGCCCGTGCCCGAGGCCCAGGCCCGGTGACCTCCGGCCTCAAGGCGCTCACCGCCCGCGGCCGGTCCTTCCTCGCGTCCGGCGTCGCGGCGCTGCTGTGCGCCTTCATCCTCGGCGAGCACGACCTGCTCAGGATCGGCGTGCTGATCGTCTCGCTGCCGCTGATCGCGGCCATGGTGGTCGCCCGCACCCGTTACCGGCTGAGCTGCGCCCGGCGCCTGGATCCGCCCAGGTCCGAGGTGGGCAACGAGGCCACCGTGACGCTGCGGCTGGAGAACGTCACCCGGTTGCCGACCGGTCTGCTGATGATCGAGGACACCGTTCCCTACGCCCTCGGCGCCCGGCCCAGGTTCGTGCTGGACCGGGTGGAGGCGCAGGGCATCCGGGAGATCGACTACCGGGTCCGCTCCGACCTGCGCGGGCGCTTCACCATCGGGCCGCTCTCCATCCGGATCACCGACCCCTTCGGCCTGGTCGAGCTGACCAGGTCGTTCACCATCACCGACACGCTCGTGGTGACGCCCCAGGTGGTGGCGCTGCCCCACGTCCGCCTTTCCGGTGAGTGGACGGGCGGGGGCGACAGCCGTACGAGAAGTGTGGCGGCGGCGGGAGACGACGACGTCGCGCCCCGCGAGTACCGCCAGGGCGACGACCTGCGTCGCGTCCACTGGCGCTCGACCGCCAGGTACGGCGAGCTGATGGTGCGGCGCGAGGAGCAGCAGTGGCAGAGCAGGGGCGCGCTGCTGCTGGACACCCGGCGCTACGCCCACCGGGGCGAGGGCCCGCGCTCGTCGTTCGAGGCGGCGGTCTCGGCCGCGGCCTCCATCGGCGTGCACCTCGCCCACGAGGGCCTCGGCCTGCGCCTGATCACCGACCAGGGCGCCGAGCACCTCACCGACAACGGGCTGAGCGTGGCGCTGCTGGACACCCTGGCCGTGGTGCGGACCAGCACGGCACGGTCACTGGAGTACGGCGTCGGCGCCCTGCGCCAGGGAGGCGGCGACGGCCTGATCGTCGCCGTGCTCGGCAAGATGGATCTCGACCAGGCCCAGGAGCTGGCCAGGGCCAGGCACGGCAACGCGACCGGCGTGGCCGTGCTGCTGGACGTCGAGGGCTGGGAGAATCCCGGCCTGGGCGAGGACGAGGAGTTCCGGGCGGTGCGCTCGGTGCTCACGGGAACAGGCTGGCGCGTCGTGCGGCTGCCCGCCGGCGCCTCCGTCGCGAGCGTCTGGCAGGACGTCACGCAACGCGGACGATTCGCGGCCGGCAGGAGTGGCTCATGAGACTTTCCATCGCGTCGGGCGTGGCCACGGGAGCGGTCGCGATCGCTCTCTATCCGCTCTTCCAGGGCGGCGCCTGGTTCTGGTCGAGCCTGGGCGCCATCCTGGTCGTGACCGGGGTCGGCATGCTGGTCGGCCACTACGCGCTGCCCGGCTGGCCGGCGCCACTCGCGCAGGTGCTCGCGGTGTTCCTCTATCTGACGGCGGTGTTCGCCGGGGACGAGGCGTGGGCGAGGGTGTTGCCCACCTGGGACTCGCTCGCCAGGCTGGACGGGCTGCTGACGACAGGCTTCACCGACATCCAGCGATTCGCCGCCCCCGTGCCCGACAGCACCGGCATCGTCCTGCTCACCTGCGGCGGTGTCGGCCTGATCGCCGTCCTGGTGGACCTGCTCGCCGCGCGGCTGCGCAGGGCCGCGCTCACCGGGCTGCCGCTGCTGGCGCTGTTCACGGTCCCGGCCGCGGTGATCGTCGAGCCGATCAGCTGGCCGGCGTTCATCATCGGCGCTCTGGGCTACCTGGGGATCCTCGTCGCCGACGGGCGGGAACGGATCGGCCAGTGGGGCCGCGCGGTGCTGGTGCGCCGCACGTCGTCCACCACCGCCACCCGGCCGAACACCTCCGACACCGGAGGGCTGCGGCTCTCCGGCAAGCGCATCGGCTTCACCGCGATCGCGCTCGCCGTCCTGCTGCCCGCGCTGCTGCCCGCCCTGGAGCCCGACCCGCTGTTCGGGTTCGGCGTGGGCAACGGCAGGGGCGGCGGCGGCAACTCGATCAGCATCCCGAACCCCATGGTCAACCTGCGCGGCCAGCTGTCGCTGCCGGAGAACTCCACCGTCCTGACCTACCAGGCCAGCGACAGCACGCCGCGCTACCTGAGGATGTACTCGCTCGACGTCTTCGACGGCGAGCAGTGGACGATGTCGGAGCCCAGGGGCCGTCCCGAGGACCGGACCTCCCAGGCGCCGATGCCACCGCCTCCCGGTCAGGACGCGAACGTGCCCGTCACGCCCGCGACCCTCGACGTCACGGTGAGCCCGCAGGTCAGGAGGCTGAGCTTCCTGCCCCTGCCCTACCCGGTGTCCAAGGTCACGGTGGCGGGCGACTGGCGTCCCGACCGTGACACGCTCATGGTCTTCTCCACGCGCAACACCGCGGGGGGCCTGACCTACCAGGCCCTCACCGCCGAGCCCGAGACCACGGCGGACAGGCTCAAGGCGGCGCCCCCGCCCGCCACGGCGATCAGGGACCGATACCTGACGCTGCCGGAAAACCTGCCCGAAGAGATCAGGCAGCTCGCCCTCAGGGAGACCAAGCGGGAGGCCGGCCCGTACGAGCAGGCGATCCAGCTGCAGGAGTTCTTCACCAAGACCGGCGGGTTCACCTACAGTCTGGCCACCCAGGGGCACAACGGCCCGGCGCTGACGGACTTCCTCATCCACAACAGGACCGGCTACTGCGAGCAGTTCGCCGCCTCCATGGCGGTGCTGGCGCGGGTCCTGGGCATCCCCTCCAGGGTCGCCATCGGCTACACCGGGGGCAGCGTCACCTCCGAGGGGTGGCAGGTGCGCACCCACGACTCGCACGCCTGGCCCGAACTGTACTTCGAGGGCACCGGGTGGCTCCGCTTCGAGCCCACCCCGGCGGGCGGAGCGGGTCAGGGCAGCGCGACGGTGCCGTCCTACACCCGCCCCGAGGTGGCGCCGGCCACCCCCGACGAGCCGAGCGCGGCACCGTCGTCGGAGCCCGACGACTCCGACTCGCCCACCAGCGCGGCGAACGACCGCCGCGCCGAGCAACTCGACCGGGACTCCGACGGCGCGCTGATCCTGGTGGACGAGGGGATGCCACCGGCCGCGAAGATCGGCATCGGGGTGGCGATCGCGCTTCTGGTCGCGCTGATCCCCGCGCTGATCCGCTGGCAGCTGCGGACCCGCCGAGGCAGGTCCTACTCGCGGCCGGTCAGGGCTCTCGCGGGCGAGGGTTCCGCCGTCCCGGATCCCGCCGCCGCGCCCGCCGCGGGCAGGGGGATCCGCTGGGAGCCGGCGGTGACGGCCGCGTGGGCCGAGCTCGACGACGCCCTGTGCGACTACGGAATGTCGCGACAGGTGAGCGAGAGCCCGCGCGCGCTGGCCAGGCGGCTGGCCGAGCAGTACGTGTTCGAGCCGGAGGCCGCCGCCGCGCTGGCGAGGATCGCCGCGGCGGTGGAGCGGATGCTCTACGCCAGAACGCCGGGCGAGATCGACACCCTGCGCGAGGACATGCGCAGGGTGCGGCGGGCGCTGGCGGCCACCGTGACCCGCGGCAGGCGGATCAGGGCGGTGCTGTTGCCGCCCTCCACGCTCCTGCGGGCACGGGCGATGGGCGGGCGGGTGCTGGACGGTTTCGACCGGCTGGAGAACATCCGGCTGCGCCGACCGGCGAGGAAGGACGCCTGAGCTCTCCGCCCGGCCGGGGCGCGAGGTCGCGACCCGGCCGGCCGGAGAGCTCGACGACGAGGCGGGGTCGCCGGGGCACGCGAAGGGGGAACTCGGTGAATGACGCGGATGACGCGGGCCGCTTCCATGCCGGAGTGACTCTCGTCGTCATGGAAGGATCGTCGGGGAGATCCACCGCGGAGGGTGGTGCCCCCCGCCGGGCTAGCGCTCGTCGTGGCGACGGCGCCAGCGCTCCTCCATGCGTTCCATGAAGCTCTGGCGGGAGCCCTGACGGCGCCCCCCTCTGCCTCGCGGCTGATCGGACGGTGCGGCCGCGTTGGCCTCACCGAACCCGTTCATCCGCTTCCAGCTGGACAGACCCCACAAACACGCGGCGAGCATGACCACGAAACCGCCGACGCCGAGCGGGATGTTAATGATCACAACGCCGACCATCAGCAGGACGACACCCAGGATGAAGCCGATGGAGGCCTTCACCAGGCGGCGCCTGTAATGGCTGCGGGGATCACTGATCCTGACGGTATTGGCCCACTTCGGGTCCTCGGCGTAGAGGGCCTGCTCGATCTGTTCGAGCAAGCGCTGCTCGTGCTCAGAGAGCGGCACGGCGCCTCCCAAGGACAGCCCCAGGACGGGGAAGACGGTGACGGACGACACGGGGTGTCCGAACCTCGCGGTCGGTTATCCCCAGAATACGAGGCTGTAGACGTAGACGAAAGAAAACGTCCAACGTAGTCCAAACCGGAGGCCGCGTCATGGCTCTATTCCATCAAACGGCGGGCGGACAAGGGAGGCCGGGAGGACGGCATCGCGACCGAATCTGCGGACCGCCTCGTCCATCGCCCGCTCGGCCTCCCGCCAGCCCGTCTCGCGTTCTCCGAGCCCGAGCTGCCGGGTCGCCCCCGCGGCCGGGCTGAGGTTCTCCACCCGCACACCGACCAGCCTCAGGGAGGCGTTCTCCACGCCGGAGGCGCTGTAGAGGGCGCAGGCGACGTCGTACAGGACCTTGGCGACGTCGGTGGGCTCGCGCAGGCTCCTGGAGCGGGAGAGGGTGGTGAAGTCGGCGCGGCGGAGCTTGACGCTGACCGTGCGGCCGAGGCTGCCGCCCTCCCTGAGCCTGGCGGCGACCCGCTCCGAGAGCCGGAGCAGCTCCCTGCGAATCTCCACGGGATCGGCGATGTCCGTGGCGAAGGTCTCTTCCGCGCCGATGCTCTTGTCGGGGACGTACGGGGTCACCGGGCGTTCGTCGCGCCCCCAGGCCAGTGCCGCCAGGTGCGCGCCGGCCGCCTGGCCCAGATCCCGCTGGAGCGTGTCCACGGGGACCCTGGCGAGGTCGCCGACGGTCTTGACGCCGAGGCGGGCCAGCGACCGCTCCGTGCGCTCTCCGACGCCCCACAGCGCCGCCACGGGCAGCGGGTGCAGGAAGTCGACCACCTTGTCGGCGGGCACCACGAACAGGCCGTCGGGCTTACAGTGCCGCGAGGCGAGCTTCGCCACGAACTTGCTGCCGGCGACCCCGACGGAACAGGTGATGCCCTGCTCGCGCACGACCTGCTCCCGGATCATCCTGGCGATCGCCGCCGGTGGGCCGAGGCGCTTGCGTGCCCCGCCGACGTCGAGGAACGCCTCGTCGGAGGCGATCGGCTCGACCTCGGGGGTGTAGGTGTGGAAGATCTCCATGACGCGCCGGGAGACCTCCGTGTATTTGCCCCGGCTCGGCGGGATGATCACAGCCTGGGGGCAGAGCCGTCGGGCCCGGGTCATGGGCATGGCCGAGTGCACCCCGAATCTCCGGGCCTCGTAGGTGGCGCTGAGCACCACCCCGCGCGCCCCGGGCGCGCCGATGATGACGGGAGAGCCCCGTAGCTCGGGACGGTCGCGCAGCTCGACGCCCGCGTAGAAGGCGTCCATGTCGACGTGGAGGATCGGGCAGCCGCTGTCGTCCGTCCCCAGGTCGGAACCCGGACGCGGCATCTGCTGCTTTCTCGACACGCCCCCATCCTACGGGAACACGCGTTCGACGCGGCGTTCACCGGTGGCCAAGCACGTGCAGTTGGGTCGCGATGTCGCGGAGCACCGGGTGCACCGCCGCCGCCTGCTCCAGGGCCACCAGGGCGCGGGCGGCTCCGGGCTCGCCGTCGAGCAGCCTGCTGGGCACCAGGTCGGCGAAGACCCGCACCCCGTGCACCTCGCCGGGGGTGAAACCCGTCGCGGCGAGAAGCCGCTCCAGGGCCTCCCGGGTGAAACGCCTGGGCGTGGGGTCGCGGTCGCCCCACCGGCCCTGGGGGTCGTCCAGGACCTGCCGTGCCTCGTCGAACCTGCCGGCGATGGAGCGGTGCAGCGCGGCGGCGAGCGGGTTGGCGGCGAGCACGCTGATCACGCCGCTCTCGCGCAGCAGGCCCGCCATCGCCCTCACCGCGCCGGTCGGGTCCTCCACGTACTCCAGCACGCTGTGGCAGAGCACCAGGTCGGCGCCGCCGGCCGGAAGCAGCTCCCCCAGGTCCGCGGCGTCGCCCTGCAGGGCGCGCACCTCCACCCCCGCCTCCGCCGCGCGGCGCTCCAGCGCGGCGAGCGAGTCGGGGCTGGGGTCGACGACCGTCACGGCGTGTCCCAGGCCGGCCAGGGGAACGGCGAAACCACCCGTTCCGCCCCCGGCGTCGACGATGTCGAGCCGCTCACGGCCTGTCGCGGCCACCCGCTCGGCCAGCACGGCACTCAGGACGTCCCATACGACCGCCGTGCGGACCGCTGGGGTGCCCGCCTGCCGTGAGATGCCTACGGCGTGCAACTTCAGATCGCCTCCTCATACGGTGACGAGCCCAGCCTACGCGGCGCGCCCCCCGGTACGGCCCAAGGAGTATCCATACTCGCACTTGATCGAGTCTTTTTCCCCGCACGGACGGCCCTCATGAGCAAGCTCGGAGAAAAGGGGGCATCTCGGACAGGGGTACGCCGGAGCGGGGAGACCCGGGGATCCGGGCCCCCCGTGGGGCGGTTAGAGCGCCAGGGACGGCTTGAGCTGCTTGAAGCGGGCCATCAGACCGTTGACGAACTGCGGCGACTCGTCGGTCGACAGCTCGGAGGCCAGGCCGACCCATTCGCTGATGACGACGCCCTCGGGAACGTCGGGCATCCACAACAGCTCGTAGACGCCGCCACGCAGGAGGTTGCGGTCGACCGCGGGCATGCGGTCGAGCGTCCACCCCTCGGAGTAGGTGGTGATCAGCTCGTCGATGCGCGACCGGTGCCTGCACACGCCCTCGACGATCGTCGTGGTGTATTCGTTCACGGGCGGCTCGGCCCGTTCGAGGCGCTCGGCGAGGACGCTCATCGGGTCCTGGCCACGCGCCTCGGCCTCGAAGAGGATGTCGAGCGCGCGCCTGCGCGCCTTACCTCGTGCCGACATCAGGCGCGGCCGAGATAATCGCCGGTGCGGGTGTCGACCTTGACCTTCTCACCGGTGGTGATGAAGAGCGGCACCTTGATCTCGGCGCCGGTCTCCAGCGTGGCGGGCTTGGTGCCGCCGGTGGAGCGGTCGCCCTGGAGGCCGGGCTCGGTCTCGGCGACGAGCAGCTCGACGGCCGCGGGCAGGTCGACGTACAGGACGTTGCCCTCGTTGATCGCCACGGTGGCCAGCATGTTCTCCAGCAGGTAGTTGGCCGAGTCACCGACCGCCGTCCTGGAGACGTGGAGCATGTCGTAGGTCTCGGTGTCCATGAAGACGTAGTCGTCGCCGTCCATGTAGGAGAACTGCATCTCGCGCTTGTCGACGTTGGCCACCTCGACCTTCACGCCCGCGTTGAAGGTCTTGTCGACGACCTTGCCCGATAGCACGTTCTTGAGCTTGGTGCGGACGAACGCGCCGCCCTTGCCGGGCTTGACGTGCTGGAACTCCACGACGGCCCACAGCTCACCGCCGTCGAGCTTGAGCACCAGGCCGTTTTTGAGGTCGTTCGTCGTCGCCACTAATTCTCTCCTGCGTACGGCCGCCCTTAAAGGACGAGCAGTTCTTTGGTCGTCCGTGTGAGAAGTTCCGATCCGCCATCGCGCACCACCAGCGTGTCCTCGATGCGGACGCCGCCCCTGCCGGGAAGGTAAACCCCGGGTTCGACGGTCACCGGAACTCGATCCTCAAGTCTAGCGTGCTCATGGTCGCGCTCCGGCTCTCCTGAAGATCGTTCCGGCTTCCCGGCGCCTTCCCCCTCCCCCCGTGAGTCCCGCGGATCCTCAGGTCTCGCCGGTGACAGGAACGGCGCCTCGTGGATCTGCAGCCCGACGCCGTGGCCGAGGCCGTGTTTGAAGAAATCCCCGTATCCCGCCTCCCCGATCAGGTCACGGGCCGCGGCGTCCACCTCGTGGAGCGTCGCGCCGGCCCGCGCGGCCAGGCTGCCGGCCCGCTGGGAGGCGCGGACCAGGTCGTACAGCTCACGCTGCCATCCCGCCGGCTCACCGATCGCCACGGTCCTGGTCATGTCCGCGTGGTAGCCCCGGTACAGCGCCCCGAAGTCCATCGTGACCAGGTCGCCGCGCTCCAGCGGCCGGTCCGAGGGCGAATGGTGGGGGATCGCGCCGTTGGGCCCGCTCGCGACGATCGAGTCGAAGGCGAGCCCGTCCGCGCCCAGTTCGACCATCCGGCGCTCCAGCGCCCTGGCGACCTCCTTCTCGGTCAGCCCTGGACGCAACTCGGGCAGGATCTCGTCGAAGGCCCTGCCGGTGAGCTCGCACGCGGTGCGGATGAGCTCGATCTCGGCGTCGTCCTTGACCATGCGCACCGACTCCACGAGCGCGGACAGGCGCGGGAGTCCCCCGCCCAGCCGGAAGTAGCCGGCGACGGACATGTGGTCGGCCTCGATGCCCGTCCGGCCGCTCTCCGGCAGCAGGGCCCCGGCGACGTCGGACACCTCGATCACCTCCACGTCGGGGCACACGCGCCGGGCGGCCTCGATGTAGCGGGAGTCGGTGGCGAGTGTGGCGGTGGTGTCGGCCCTGACCAGGACGGCCGCGTTGGAACTGGCCAGGCCGGTCAGGTAGCGCACGTTCACGCCGCTGGTGACGAGGATCGCGTCCGCCCGGTGAGCGGGCAGCAGGGCCGCCAGGGTCGCGCGGCGCAGGGCGTGGGTGGTGGTCATGTCAGGCATGGTATTAACCGCTTTGACCAATGTCGTCACCTTAATCCTGCGCGCACACGGCTCCCGTCAGGAGGCGAGCTCCCTCACCCTCTCGATGAGCCGGACGCGCTCCTCGTGGGTGCCCGCCAGCGGGGCGACGTTGACGGTCGTGACGCCCGACTCGCGCATCGCCTGCAGACGCTCGCGGACGTGCCCCTCCGAGCCGATCAGGGACGTCCTCTCCAGCAGCTCGTGCGGTACGAGCGCGGCGGCCTCGTCCTTCCTTCCCTCCAGGTAGAGGTTCTGGATCTGCTCGGCCTCCTTCTCGTAGCCGTACCTGCGGGCGAGGTCGTTGTAGAAGTTTCTGCCCTTCGCGCCCATACCGCCGATGTAGAGGGCGGCCATCGGGCGGCCCAGCTCCAGCCAGCCGGAGACGTCGTCGCCGATGGCGAGCGGAGCCTGGGCGATCACATCCAGCTCGCCCAGCGCCGGGTCCCGCCTGGCCCCGCCCGCCGCGAGGGAGGCGCCCCACACGTCGGCCGCCTTCTCCGGCACGTAGAAGATCGGCTCCCAGCCCTCGGCGAGCTCGGCGGCGAGCTCGACGTTCTTGGGGCCGATGGCGGCGATCACGATGGGGATGCGCTCGCGGACCGGGTGGTTGATGAGCTTCAGCGGCTTGCCCAGCCCCGTCCCCTGGTCCGCGGGGAGCGGGACGGTGTAGTGCCTGCCCTCGTAGGTCAGACGCTCGCGCCTCCAGACCTGACGGCAGATCTCGACGACCTCGCGGGTCCGGCCGAGCGGCGCGGTGTAGGGGACGCCGTGGAAGCCCTCGATGACCTGGGGGCCCGAGGCTCCCAGGCCGAGGGTGAAGCGGCCGTCGGAGACGTAGTCCAGGCCCGCGGCGGTCATGGCCAGCAGGGCGGGGGTGCGGGAGTAGAGGGGCAGGATGCCGGAGGCGATCTGCAGCCTCTCCGTCCTGGCGGCGATGTAGCCCAGCTGACTGACCGCGTCGAAGCTGTATGCCTCGGCGACGAAGACGATGTCGAGCCCGGCCTTCTCGTAGTCGGCCAGCTCGGCCACCGTCTCCTTGAAGCCCCCCGAGTAGTTCAGGGCCATACCGATGCGCATCGTGAGATCGTCCTTCCGCGGTGCCGACAAAACCGAATGTTATTCCGTCGCCTCGTCGGCAAAGGTTATCGACTCACCGCCGAAGCACCAAGCCCCGCGCCGTGGTCACCGGGCCGGTAGCCTACGCATTCCGGGGTAGGGGACCTTCGGAAGTGCAGGCGTTCCGGGGGTGGCGAGTGACCACCGGAGGGCGGACGGGGAGCGGTGTGCTGAGGCAGTCGATCATCGTGGCGGCGGGAGCGCTCGCCCTCACGCTCGGAGGACACCGGCTCCTGCCGGAGCTGGGTGGTTTCACACCCGTGCTGGAGAGCCTGCTCCCATGGCTCGGGGTCGCCGTGCCGATCCTGCTGATCTGCGCGCTGGCCACCCGTTCGTGGCAGGTGATCCTCGCGGCGCTGGTCCCGGCGACCGTGTGGGGCCTCATGTTCGGCCCGACGCTGCTGCGCAGCCCGCCCGGCGGGCCCGGCGACCTGTCGGTCGCCACCCTCAACGTCGGCGCGACCAACTCCGCCTCCGCCGACGCCATGCGGTCCGTCTCGAAGGGCCGCGACCTGATCGCGGTGCAGGAGCTGACCCCCGGCGGCCCCGCGGCGAAGTTCCTCAACGACCACTTCCCCTACCGCTACCGGATCGCCACGGTCGGCCTGTGGAGCCGGTTCCCGATCGACGGGGCCCGCAAGGCCGACATCGGCCTCGACTGGGCGCGGGCGCTGCGCGCGGTGGTCGTCACCCCCAAGGGCAGGCTGACCGTGTACGTCATGCACCTCGCCTCCGCCCGTCCCGGCCGGACCGCCCAGCGTGACGAGACCCTCGCCCACGCCAGAAGGATGGTCGACAGGGACGACAGCGAGCACCTGCTGCTGCTCGGCGACCTCAACACCGCCACCACCGACCGCAAGCTCTCCGGCCTGGTGCCGCCGCTGTCGGACGCCCAGCGGGAGGCCGGTGGGGGATTCGGCTTCACCTGGCCCGCGTCCTTCCCCGTCACCCGCCCCGACCACATCCTGTACCGCGGCATGATCGCCACCAGCGCCGGCGTCGAGCGGGCCACGGGCAGCGACCACCGCGCCGCCGTCGCCTCACTGCGCCTGGCCGCCTAGAGCCTCCGGGCCCCCGGGCGGGCACGGAGGGCGGACAGGTCGGCCGGGGTGTCGATGTCGGCAGGGTCGGCGACGTCGTCGCAGGGGACCGCGACGACCAGTTCGGGACGGGCCCTCAGGAACGGGCGGGCGCCCTCGTCCCCGGTCGCGAGCCTGGCGACCTCCTCGAAGTGCTCCCTGGCGATCAACACCGGATTCCTGCGCGCACCGCCGTAGGTGGCGACGGCGACCGAGGCGCCCCGCCCCGCGGCCTCGATGAGCCGCTCCACCGCCCGCGGGCCGACGAACGGCTGGTCCACCAGGGCGATCACCACGTACTCCGCGACGGCCGGGACCGCGCTCAGCCCGGCCCTGAGCGAGGAGCCCATCCCCGAGCTCCACCGCGGGTTGTGGACGCTCACCGCTCCCCGTACGTCCACGGTGGCCGCGCCGAGCACCACGACCACGGGACGGCAGCCGCCGTCGTGGAGCGCTCTGACCCCACGGTCCACCAGCCGCTCCCCGTGGAACTCCACCAGCGCCTTGGGAGTGCCGAGCCGCGAGCCGGATCCGGCGGCGAGCAGCAGCCCGGCGCTCGCCGGCCGCCCACCGGCCTTTCCGGCCGCTCCGGCGCTCACCCGCCGGGCCCCTCGCCGTGGATCCTGCCCGAACCGTCGGTCAGCGGCCGGCCCGAGCCGCCCCAGCGCAGCTGGATCAGCTCGGCGGCGATCGAGATCGCCGTCTCCTCCGGCGTGCGCGCGCCCAGGTCCAGCCCGATCGGCGAACGGAGCCTCTTCAGCTCGGCCTCCCCCATCCCCGCCTGCGCCAGCCGGGCGAGCCGGTCCTCGTGCGTGCGGCGCGAGCCCATCGCGCCGACGTAACCCGCCGGGGTGCGCAGCGCGACCTCAAGCAGGGGAACGTCGAACTTGGGGTCGTGGGTGAGCACGCAGATCGCGGTCCGCTCGTCCACGACGGTCGAGGTGAGATAGTCGTGCGGCCACTTCACGACCACCTCGTCCGCCTCGGGGAAGCGCTTGGCCGTGGCGAACACCGGCCGGGCGTCGCACACGACCACGTGGTAGCCGAGGAACTTGCCGACCCTCGCGACCGCGGCGGCGAAGTCGATCGCGCCGAAGACCAGCATCCTGGGCGGCGGCGCGAAGGACTGGACGAAGACCGACAGCTCGTCGAGCCGCCGCTCGCCCCTCGCTCCGTACCTGCGGATGCCCGTCAGGCCCTGCGCGAGCATTCCCCTGACGTCGTCGTCCACCGCGTCGTCCAGCCGGGCCACGCCCAGGGAGCCGGAGGAGCGGTCAGGCCAGACGACCCGGCGGGTGCCGGCCACACCCGGCTCCGACAGGACGGTCGCCACCGCCACCGGCTCGCGCCGCAGTACCGAGGCGGCGACCTCTCCCAGCTCGGGGAAGGTCCTTCTGGAGACGGGCTCGACGAAGATGTCCAGGATGCCGCCACAGGTCAGGCCGACGGAGAAGGCGTCGTCGTCGCTCACGCCGTACCGCCGCAGGACGGGCGCGCCCGAGGAGATCACCTCCTTGGACAGCTCGTAGACGGCGCCCTCGACACAGCCGCCGGAGACGCTGCCCTCGGCCTCGTCGCCGAGCACCGCCATGGACGCCCCCGGCGGGCGGGGCGCGCTGCGGAAGGTGTTGACCACGGTGGCCAGGCCGAACGTCTCTCCCGCCTCCCACCATCGCAGGATCTGTGACAGAACGTCACGCATGCGTGCCTCCAAGCAGCGTCGCCAGTTCCTCGAACGCGGCCAGGCTGTGCCCGGCCACGAAGTCGTCGATGTGGGGAAGCGCGGCCCGCATCCCGGCGGTGAGCGGCCGGTAGCCCTCCCTGCCCTTGTGCGGGTTCATCCAGATCACCCGGTGGGCCGTCCGGGACAGCCTGGCCATCTCCGCTCCCAGCAGCGAGACGTCGCCGCGCTCCCAGCCGTCGGAGGTGATCACCACCACCGCCCCCGCCGCGTCGTTCAGCGCCAGGAGGCGCCGTAGTTCCTCTCCCAGGCGGGTTCCGCCGCTCCAGTCGGGAATGGCGCGAGAGACGGCCTTCATCGCGTTCTCCGGATCACGGTGGCGAAGCTCGGCGGTGAGCCGGGTCAGCCGGGTGCCCGCGCTGAACACCTCCGTGGCTCCCGGCTCCGACCTGACCAGCGCGTGGGCGAGGCGGAGCAGGGTGTCCGCGTACGGGGTCATGGAACCGCTCACGTCGACCAGCAGCACGACCTTGCGTGGCCTGGTGCGGTGCGCGCGGTAGCGGAGCCCGGCGATCTCCCCTCCCCTGCGCAGGGTCTCGCGGATCGTCGCCCCGCCGTCCAGCCGCCCCCGGCGCGAGGGCCGGAAACGCCGTGACTCGCGCCGTTGCCTGCCCGCCCGCAGCAGGGCGAGCAGCCGGTGCGCCTCGGCGAGTTCCGCCGCCGTCATCCCGGCCACGTCCCGGGTGCGCAACACCTCCGTCGCACTCGCGGTCGACGCCAGGGCGGGAGGCTCGCCGCCTTCCCCGCGCTCGGGGCGCACCTCGGGCCGCGCCGCGGTGTGCCGGGTGACGGTGACCGCCGCCGCTCTCGCGCGGCCCGCCCGCAGCCCTCCGAAGTAGGCGCGGAAGACCCGGTCGTAGCGGGGCAGGTCGTCGGCCGAGGCGCACAGCGTGACCCGGCCCGCCCAGTAGACGTCGCCCGGCCTGGAGGCGTCCAGGTGGGAGAGGGCGCGCAGCAGGCCCTGGGTCCGCTCGTGATCGGCGGGCACGCCCGCGGCGCGCAGCGTCCTGGCGAACCCGGTCATGACCGCGACCAGGTCCTCCCCCTCGCCGATCGCGGAGGGAACCGCCGCCGGGCGAGGAGCCCCACCGGCCAAAACAGCCGGGGTGACGGGGGGAACGCCGCCGGAAGGAGCCCCGGCCGGGGGAACGCCGGTCGGGGGAACGCCGTCAGCGCCGGGACGCACCGAGGAATCCCCTCCCGAGCACCGTCTCGTGGTCCTCCCTGTGCTTGAGCAGGGCTCCCAGCGAGGCGGCCGCCAGGTCGGGGTCGAGCTCGCGGGCGCCGAGGGCGAGGAGCGCCTCGGTCCAGTCGAGGGTCTCGGCGACCCCCGGCGGCTTGATCAGATCGGCCTCGCGGAGTCGTCCCGTCGCCGTGGCCACCTGCTCGGCCAGGATCTGCGAGCACTCGGGAAGCCGCCTGCGCAGGATCGCCACCTCCCTGTCGAAGGAGGGATGCTCCAGCCAGTGGTAGAGGCAGCGTCGTTTCAGCGCGTCGTGGACCTCACGGGTGCGGTTGGAGGTCAGCACGACCACCGGCGGCCGCGCGGCGCGGATCGTGCCGAGCTCGGGGACGGAGATCGCGAAGTCCGAGAGCACCTCCAGCAGGATCGCCTCGAACTCCACGTCGGCCCGGTCGACCTCGTCGATGAGCAGTACGGCGGGCTGGGTCTCGATCGCTCTCAGCAGCGGCCTGGCGATCAGGAACCTCCGGTCGTAGACCTCGCCCTCCAGCCGGGCCGCGTCGGTGACGCCGCCCGCCTCGGCCGCCTTCAGGTGCAAAAGCTGGCGGGCGAAGTCCCAGTCGTAGAGCGCCTGGGAGGCGTCGAGCCCCTCGTAGCACTGCAGGCGGATCAGCGGCGCCCCGAACACCTCGGCGAGGGTCCGGGCCAGCTCGGTCTTGCCGACTCCCGCCTCACCTTCGAGCAGCAGCGGGCGCCCCATCCGCAGCGCGAGGAAGGTCGCCGTGACGAGCCCCTCATCGGCCAGGTAGGACCGCTCGTCGAGCAGCTCCGCCAACTGCGCGGGCGACTCCACATTGGATGCCTCGATTGTCCGCCTCACCACCTCCTCAGGCTACGCCCGGCGGCGGAGTCCTCCGTCGTGGAAGGATCGCCTTGTGCAGGACCTTTCCATGTTTCCTCAGGCCCGGACAGACCGGGCTTCCACACCGCGGGGCGTTGAGTGAAGAGCCTGCTCGAGCGGGTCAACACCCCGTCCAGGGCCGTCGTGCTGGCGTTCCTGACGGTGATCCTCACCGGTACCGGGCTCCTTTCGCTGCCGGTCGCGGGCGAAGGTGGCGAGAGCGTCTCGTGGACCTCTGCCCTGTTCACCGCCACCTCCGCGGTGTGCGTGACCGGGCTCGCCGTGCACGACACCGCGACGCACTGGTCGTTCTTCGGCGAGATCGTGATCATGGTGCTGATGCAGATCGGCGGCTTCGGGATCATGACGCTCTCCTCGATCCTCGCGGTGATCGTCTCGGGAAAGCTCGGCCTGCGCGCCCGTCTCAACACCCAGGCCGAGACCAAGACCTTCGGTCCCGGCGACGTGCGAAAGGTGATCGTGGGGGTCGCCAAGGTCACGCTGGTCGCCGAGACGCTCACCGCCGCGGTGCTCACCGCCCGCTTCGTGATCGGGTACGAGGAACCGTTCGGCCGTGCCCTCTATTACGGGGTTTTTCATGCGATATCGGCATTTACCAATGCCGGATTCGCGCTCTGGCCGGACAGCATGATGAGGTTCGTCACCGACCCGTGGGTCTGCCTCCCGCTCATCACGGCGGTGGTCGCCGGAGGTCTCGGCTTCCCCGTCTACGCCGTGCTGCGGCAGAACTGGCGCCGCCCGGCGCGCTGGACGCTGCACGTCAAGATCACTCTGGGGATGACCGTCATCCTGCTGTTCGGCGGGGCGGTGGTCATCACCGCCACCGAGTGGAACAACCCGGGGACGATGGGCCCCCTCTCCCCCGGCCTGCGGATCTTGGCCGGGTTGTTCCACAGCACGATGACCCGCAGCGGCGGCCTGAACTCCGTGGACACCTCCCAGATGAGCGAGAGCTCCTGGCTCATCAGCGACGTGCTGATGTTCATCGGAGCGGGCAGCGCGAGCACCGGGGGCGGCATCAAGGTGACGACGTTCGCGCTGCTCGGATTCGTGATCCTCGCCGAGTTGCGCGGCGAGCCCGACGTGTCAGCGGGCCGCCGCCGCGTTCCCGAGCAGTTGCAGCGGCAGGCGCTCACGATCGCTCTGCTGAGTGTGGCGTCGGTCGCGCTGGGCACGTTCGCCTTGATGACGGTGACCCCTTTCAAGCTCGACCGCGTACTGTTCGAGGCGATCTCGGCCTTCGGCACGGTCGGGCTCTCGACCGGGATCACCGCCGACGTCGGCACCGTGGGACACCTCATCCTGACCCTCCTGATGTTCGTCGGGCGGCTCGGTCCCGTGACCCTGGGCGCCGCGCTGGCACTGCACGTCCAGACCCGTCGGTTCCGATACCCGGAGGAGCGTCCCCTCGTTGGTTGACAGGAAGAGCCGCAGCGACGCGGTCCTGGTGATCGGCCTCGGCCGGTTCGGCGGCGCGCTGGCGGCAGAACTCGTGAGCCGTGACATCGAGGTGCTCGGCGTCGACAACGACCCCAAGAACGTGCAGCACTTCTCCGGGCGGCTCACCCACGTGGTGTGCGCCGACTCCACCGATCCCGACGCCCTCGAACAGCTGGGCATCAGGGACTTCGGCCGGGCCGTGGTCGGCATCGGCACCGACATCGAGGCGAGCATCCTGACCACCTCGATCCTCACCGACCTGGGGGTGACCGACATCTGGGCCAAGTCGATCAGCCTGCAGCACAGCCGGATCCTGCAGCGGGTCGGCGCGCACCACGTGGTGCAGCCGGAGCACGACATGGGCGAACGGGTCGCCCACCTCGTCACCGGCCGCATGCTCGACTACGTGGAGATCGACGAGGACTACGCCCTGATCAAGACCCTCGCGCCCCGGTGGGCCGACGGCAGGAGTCTGGGCAGCCTGGGAATCCGCAGCGAGTACGGGGTCACCGTGGTCGGGATCAAGAAACCCGGCGGCAGGTTCACATACGCCGCCTCCGACACGGTGGTCCAGAGCGGCGACACCCTGCTCGTGGCGGGCGACACCGACAAGGCCGAGCGGTTCGCCGAGGAGACCTGAGCGCGGGAACGCGCCGGTGCGGACCGGAACTCGGCCCCGTCGCGCACCGGCGGGTTCCCGCCGCGCCGCCTACCGGGCGGTGCAGGTCACCCCGGCGGGGGCGGTGTTGGCCCCGGACCAGGTGCCGTTGAAGCCGAAGGAGGTGGCGCCGCCCGGAGACAGCGCGCCGTTCCAGGACAGGTTGACCACGGTGACGGCCGAGCCGCTCGCGGTGTGCGAGCCGCTCCACAGCTGGGTGATGGTCTGTCCGCTGGGGAAGGTCCACGCGACGGTCCAGCCGGTGAGCGCGGCGGTGCCGGTGTTCTTCACCTCGACGTTGGCTCCGAAGCCGTTGTTCCACTGGTTGGTGACGGTGTAGGTCGCGGCACAGGCCTTTCCGGCCGGAGTCGGAGTCGGAGTCGGAGTCGGGGTCGGAGTCGGCGTCGGGGTCGGAGTCGGAGTCGGCGTCGGAGTCGGCGTCGGAGTCGGAGTCGGCGTCGGGGTCGGAGTCGGCGTCGGGGTCGGGCCGCCGGTGCCGGCCTTTTCGGCCGTCCAGGCGCCGACCCAGGCCAGGACCGCGTTCCAGTTGATGGCGACCTCGTTCACCGACCAGGCGTCGATGTCGTCCAGGTAGCACTTCTGCGGCCGGCAGCCGCTGAGGCGCTGCTGGGCGACCGGGTCCTCCAGGCCGCTGTTGGGACCGCCGGCCAGGGCGCCAGGCGGCGCGATGGGCAGGGAGGAGTTGACCTGGTTGGCCCAGAACCGGTGGTGGACGTTACGAGAGGGTTTGTCGCCGTAGCCGGTGACATAGGAGTAGCCCATCGGGTTGCGGCCGAGCTGGTACGCCATCGTCTCGAACACCCCGGTGCGAAACCGCTCGGCGCCGGAGAAGTCGTGGGCCAGGGCCAGCACGACGGCGTTGTTGAGGATCAGGTTGTTGGACCCCCAGATGTAGCCGCCGCCGGGCGGCTGGAAGGGCACCGGGTAACCCTGGCCGCGCATCACGTTCAGCAGGCCGTCGGCGGCCGAGACGAAGGAGGCCCGCAACTGCTGGCCGATGGAGGAGGTCAGGCCGTTGGGCACCAGCGCCAGGGTGATGTCGCCCAGGCTGCCGACCTCCGCCCACAGGGCGCCCTCGTTCGTGAAACTGCGTCCGTAGTACAGCGAGGAGGAGGTCAGGTCGGTGCGGTAGGCCTGCTTGCCGGTGGTGGCGTACAGCTCGGCGGCAGCCCAGTAGAACTCGTCGGTCACCTTGCCGTCGGCATAGGAGCCGCCGCCGGTGCCGTCGGAGGCCGGGGCGAACCGCGAGGGGTTGGCCTTGGCCGCGGCGTAGGCCTTCTCCGCCGCGGTCAGGCAGCGGGCGGAGAACGCGGAGTCGATGGACGCCCACACCCGGGCGCACTGGGCGGCCGCGGCGGCCAGGTTCAGGGTGGCGGCGGTGCTGGGCGCCGACAGCACCCGGGCCTCGGGGTCTTGGGCGGGCAGCAGCGGCAGCCCGGTCCAGTTGGCGTCGTGGATCTTGTGGTGGGCCATGCCGGCCAGCGGGCGGCCGTCGGGGACCTGCATCTTCAGCAGGAAGTCGATCTCCCAGCGGGCCTCGTCCAGGATGTCGGGCACACCGTTGCCGCGCTCGGGGATGGACATGGTGCCGTCGGCGAAGGCGCCGGTGTCGGCGCCGGGGATGTTCCTGGCCCGCTCGTAGGTGTTGACCAGCTGCCAGGCGGACATGCCGCCGTTGATCACGTACTTGCCGTGGTCGCCGGCGTCGTACCAGCCGCCGCGCACGTCCAGCCGGTAGCCGCAGTCGCTGCGGCACGGCACGTTGTTGTCACCCTGGTTGGGAGAGACGTTCAGGTGGCCGGCGGCGCGGGCGTACTGGCTTCCCCCGGCGTACTGGGAGGTGATCGCGATGCCGCTGCGCTGGTGGTAGAAGAACGCCAGCGCGTCGTAGGGCAGCTTCTTCCAGGCGGCGGTGCCGATGTCGAAGGGGTGGCTGGACTCGTTGTTCACCGTGAGCACGTAGTTGGTGCCGGTTCCGGTGTAGGACGAGAAGTCGATCTTGTGGACGGAGTCGCCGGAGGGGGAGTCGGCGCCGAAGACGGTCGTGGTGCCGCCGGCCACCACCTGGTCGGAACCGTCCAGCAGGCTCCAGGTCAGCGGCGATCCCGAGTTACTGATCACGGTCGCCTGCTTGGCCGCGCCGGGCGCGTAGGCGACCTGGTTGACCTTGATGTTCTGGCCGAGCGCCGGTCGGACGACGGCATGGGCGGTTCCTGTGGTGACGGCCGCGGTGATCGATGCCGCGGCCAGGGCTACGGCCAGCGCCGCCGCCGACAGCCGAATCCGGCCTGACGTGTTCACGTGGAGTCCTCTCGGCCTGTGCTGCGTGGGCTTCGCATCTTGGAACCCTCAGACCGGGAAAAGACAGTCACCGCCATTGGAGAGAACGCTTCATGCAGCTCACAGCGATGTTTCCGGCGAATGACCGTGTAACTTTCATGAGGTTTCAGCGATTCGCGGAACCGCGGCGTGACAGCTTCTCCCACGGCCCGCACACATCCCCGCGTCCCCGCCGGGAGGTCACGCTCACGCACATCACCAAGCCGGCCGGCTCCGGGAGGACCCGAGAGGATCCGGCCCGGCAGGCCAAGGGCCCCTGAGCCCTCGTACGGCGGCTCAGCCGGTCTCCGACGCCTCTCCGCGCTCCCTGATGAGGGCGGCGAGCTCGCGGACCTGACGGACGGTACGGTCCTTCTCCGACCCCTGCAGGCCCATCGCGCCGATCGTGACCCCGTCCGTGAAGTCGATCTTCGCCCAGGGCTCGTGCTCGATCAGGGTGACCCCGAGCACCTCGGGCCACTCGTAGCGATGCACCCTCAGCGGGTTGACGACGGTGATCCCCCGCTCATCGGCCTCCACCCGGACCCGTCCCAGCAGGTGCAGGACCCCGGCGACCACCCCGCCCAGCCCGATCATCGCGATCCTGTCGGCGAGAGTGAACTGCTCGGACAGGAAGATCGCCATCAGCGCCGCGCCGAGCATGATCACGCCGGCGAAGCCGTAGGCGGCGATCCGTCCCCTCTTGGGCCGCCACACGACGGGCAGCGGGGGCGGGGAGACGCTCTCCTGGCTCACTCTCAGATCACGATCCTTCGGAAAAACCCATCGGCCGGAACGGCTGTGACAGCTGGTCACGACACCGATGGCAACTTACCGCACGGCCCCGCCGCACCGATCACGCGGCACGGTGGAGCGGGACCGCGGGCGACCTCAGGAACGGAGCTCCCGCAGCAGCAGCGCCGTCTCCAGCGCGGCGACGGTGGCCTCGTAGCCCTTGTCCTCGTGGCTGCCGGGCAACCCCGACCTGTCGAGTGCCTGGTCGAGGGACTCACAGGTCAGCACGCCGTTGCCCACCGGGACCTCCTCGTCCAGGGAGATCCGGGTCAGGCCCGAGGTGACGGAGTCGCACACGTAGTCGAAGTGGGGGGTCTCACCGCGGATCACGACCCCGAGTGCGACGACCGCGTCGTACCTTCTGGCCAGAACCTGCGCCACGACCGGGATCTCCAGCGACCCGGTCACGCGCACCACGGTCATCTCCGCGCCGCTGTCCCTGCCCGCCTGCTCGGCCCGCGCCACGAGCTGATCGGTGATCTTCTCGTGCCACCGGGCGGCGACGACCCCGACGGTGAGCCCCTTCGCCTTCACGGCCTCGGCCGCCGGTCGCCCGACCCCGCTCACGCGATCCCCCCGTGCCCGCCGCGCCGCTCGTTCACGCGGCCTTCCCGCTCCGGCCGGTGCACCCGCTCACTCATGCGTCCTCCCTGGGAATCTCGTGGCCGAGGCGGTCGCGCTTGGCCGACAGGTATCTCTCGTTGTGCGGGTTCACCGCCACCGGCATGGGCTCGCGGCCGAGCACCTTGATGCCGTAGCCGTCCATGCCGCGCAGCTTGGCCGGGTTGTTGGTCAGCAGCCGGACCGACTTCACCCCCAGATCGGCGAGGATCTGCCCGGCGTTGGAGAACTCCCGCGCGTCCACGGGCAGCCCGAGCTCCAGGTTGGCGTCGACGGTGTCGCTGCCGGCGTCCTGGAGGCCGTACGCCCTCAGCTTGGCCAGCAGCCCGATGCCGCGCCCCTCGTGCCCGCGCAGGTAGACGACCACTCCCCTGCCCTCCTCGGCGATCCGCGACATGGCGTGGTCGAGCTGCACCCCGCAGTCGCATCGCAGCGACCCGAGAACGTCGCCGGTCAGGCATTCGGAGTGCGCCCTGACCATGATGTTCTCGCCGTCCTCGATGTCGCCGAGAACGAGGGCGAGGTGCTCGCCGCCGTCCAGCGAGCTCGCGAAGCCGTAGGCCCGCCACTCGCCGTACTTGTTCGGCAGCCGCGTCTCGGCGACCCTGGTCACCATCCGCTCGGTGCGGCGCCTGAACTCCGCCAGCTGCTCGATCGAGACGAGCGCCAGGTCGTGCTCGTCGCAGAAGTCACGCAGCTGCGGCAGCCGCATCATGGTGCCGTCGTCGTTGACGACCTCGGCGAGCACGCCCGCCTCGCTCAGCCCGGCGAGCCTGGCCAGGTCCACGGACGCCTCGGTGTGGCCGCGCCTGGCCAGGACGCCGCCCTCCCGGTAGCGGAGCGGGAAGACGTGTCCGGGCCGTACCAGCTCGGCCGGCTCGGTCGCCGAGTCGGCCAGGGCGCGGATCGTGCGGGCCCTGTCGGCGGCGGAGATGCCGGTGCTCACCCCGTCGCGAGCGTCCACGCTGATCGTGTACGCGGTGCGCAGGCGCTCCTTGTTGTCGTAGACCATCAGCGGCAGGCCGAGCCTGTCGAGGTCCTCGCCGCGCATCGGCACGCAGACCACGCCGCTGCTGTGCCGGATGGTGAAGGCGAGCAGTTCCGCAGTGGCCTTGGAGGCGGCGAAGATGATGTCGCCCTCGTTCTCGCGGTTCTCGTCGTCGACGACCACGACGGCCCTGCCCTCGCGGATGTCGGCGATCGCGCGCTCGATCGGATCCAGCTTGATCACAATGCCTCCTCGGGGGCGGGCACGGCTCTCCGGACGGATTCGCCGGCCGGGACGTAGGCTCCGACGAGCTTCTCCACGTGTTTGGCGATCACATCGACCTCAAGGTTGACCGGGTCGCCCGGCCGCTTCGCGCCGAGGGTGGTGAGGCCGAGGGTGGTGGGGATCAGGCTGACGGCGAAGCCACCGGAGCCGACGCCCATCACGGTCAGGCTGACGCCGTCGACGGCGATCGAGCCCTTCTCGACCACGTAGCGGTCGAGCTCGGGCGGCAGGGAGATCCGGACGACCTCCCAGTGCTCGGCGGGCTCCCGCGACAGCAGGACACCCGTCCCGTCCACGTGGCCCTGCACGATGTGGCCGCCCAGCCGCTGGTCGGCGCGGACGGCGCGCTCCAGGTTGACCGGGGAGCCGGCTCTCAGCGCGCCGAGGGAGCTGCGGTCGAGGGTCTCCTTCATCACGTCGGCGGTGAACACCTCCCCCGCGACGTCCACCACGGTGAGGCAGACGCCGTTGACGGCGATCGAGTCGCCGTGCCCGGCGTCCGCGGTGACCGTCTCACCGCGGATCGAGAGCCGGGCCGCGTCGGTCAGCGGCTCTATCCCGGCGATCTCTCCCAGTTCTTCGATGATTCCGGTGAACATTCACAGCTCCTTCTGGGGGACCGCCCGGGCGGCCGGACGTGGGAGAGCCGGCCGGGACACGAAGATCCGCAGCGGGGGCGCCCCGGACACGGAAGGAAATGGCCCGAGGGCTCGAAGGCCGACAGGGCGCGGCCCGGGAGGCCGGAGGCGGAGGGGGCGTGTCTTGCGAAGACGGGGCACGTGTGGGGAGGGGGAAGTGCCGGTGTGCCCGGACCGTGAACGGCCGGGCGGAAAGTGGTGGGGGCCGACGGCGCCGCGCCCGTGAGGGGCGTATCCGACCGTCTGGCGCGTCCGCGCCGATTCAGTCACCCGAGGTCTCCTACTCGCCAGTAGCTTTTCGCCACGGCGGGCCCCGGGGGATCAACGGATGCGTACACCCGATCAGCGAAGGGTGTCCGAGGACACTCCTTCGCTCGCGCGCTTCCTCCCATCCGGACTTTAACCGTCGGTCCTGGAGTTTCACCAGGTCAACCGATCGATGGCTTCGATCGGGTCGCGGACTGTAACCGCCGGCTCGGAATTTCACCGACCCCGGAGCACGCTGCTCTGCTTTTCTCGCTTCCTCGGAGGGCATGCCGCGGACGGCTCACCCTCCTCTACCAGTGTGCCATGTCCGGAAAACCGGACGACACGCTCTTCCATCATGTGGAACAAGCGAGCACTTGGTCAGGTTACGCGACGCGCTCGGCGACCGCCTTCCGCGCCCTCAGCGCGTCCGGGGAGTAGCGCACCTGCTCGGGCACCAGGCCGATCCCGGCCTGCAGTGCCCGCAGGGAGGCCGTCGCCCACAGATCACCCAGCGGGGTGGCGGGCAGGCCGTACAGCCTGCGGGCCCAGCGCGGCAGGGTCGCGAAGGCGAGCCCGGTGATGAGGGGGAACATCGGCTTGAGCGCGGTCAGGCGAGCCGGGAGCGGCGCGTTGAGCGACCGCAGGAGCGGGTGGGCCACCTCGGGGACGAAGTAGAGGCCGGGACGGCTGGCCCGGATGTAGTCGTCCATCTCGCCGACCGAGCCGGGCACGTCCTCGGGGCGCAGGCCGACCACCTCGGCCACGCGCCGCCACTCGGCGACGAACCTGTCGGCCTCCTCGTCGGTCAGGCGCACTCCCGCGCGCCGGGCGACCGAGAGGTAGGAGTCGACCTCGCCGACGTGGACCCAGAGCAGCGCGTCGGGGTCGTCGAGGCGGAACCGTTCGCCGGTGTCGAGGTCGAGAGCGGTGAGGCCGGCGTGGATCTTCCGGACCCTGGCTCCCGCCCGGGCGACCTCGTCGGTCGTGCCGTAGATGCGGACCCGGACGAACTCGGTGGTGCGCACGAAGCGCGACCACGCCTCCGCGGGGTCCATGAGCGCGGAGTTCTGCGCGACCCCGCGCATCGCCCGGGGGTGCAGTCCCTGCATGAGTAACGCGCGAAAACCCGCGACGAGCAGGATCCGCTCGCCCATCACCTTCCAGGTCACCGACTCCGGTCCGAACAGGCCGTGATCCATACGTCGCCTCCCTCACACGTGCTGACGACGTTACCGGAGGGGTCTGAACCCATATGTCTCAAATCCGCGACACAAGCGAGACGAGATCCAGGTAAGGGTGTCACGACGAGGTCATCAAAGTGTCACAGATCCGTGAAAAGCACCATTTACGTGCACCGATTATTTCACCGTGCCCCCCCATCACGTCAACGGAATTGAAGCTACGAACAGATGGAAATTGCACAACGATAAAATGAGTAAGGAGCAGACCATTGATTTGACCTTCGCGGCTTTGCGATGGTTCCAAGGATCAGGCTCAACCACGCTCGTTGGGAGCGCCCGCACGATGACCATCCCCGCACCGGCCACGTCCACCACCGAGGACCCCCTCTCGGTGAAGACATCTGAGACGGTGGGCCGTTCCCCCGGCCAGTTGATGTGGCTGCGCTTCCGTCGCGACCCCACAGGAATCGCCTCGGCCGTCGTGGTGATCTTCTTCTTCCTCGTCGCGATCCTCGCGCCGGTCATCTCCTGGCTCTACGGAAAGGACCCCTACACCCTCTACGGCCAGGAGACCTCGGAGTTGCTGAACGAGTTCGGCTACCCCGTCCTGCCCAACGGCGGTGTGAGCTCGGACTTCTGGTTCGGCATCGAGCCCGGCCTGGGCCGGGACGTGTTCATGCAGCTCGTCTACGGCATCAGGACCTCGCTGATGATCGCGATGGCCTCGACGCTGCTCATCTCGATCATCGGCATCGTCATCGGCATCGTCGCCGGGTACATCGGGGGCAGAACCGACTACTTCATCGGCCGCCTGATCGACATCGTCCTCTCGTTCCCCTCGACCCTGTTCATCATCGCGTTCATGCCGGTGGTGGAGAACCTCTTCGTCGACCCCTCGGAGGAGACGCCGGTCTGGCTGCGTGCGGTGACGCTCATCACCCTGCTCACGGCCTTCGGCTGGGCCGGCATCGCCCGGCTGCTGCGCGGCCAGGTGCTCTCCATGCGCGAGCGGGAGTTCGTCGAGGCCGCCAAGGTGACCGGCGCCTCCCCCGCGCGGATCATCTTCAAGGAGCTGCTCCCCAACCTGTGGACACCGATCCTGATCCAGTCGACCCTGCTGCTGCCCGCGATGGTGACCGCCGAGGCGGCCCTGTCCTTCCTGGGCGTCGGCATGATCGAGCCCATCCCCGACTGGGGCCGAATGTTCCTGCGGGGCACCCAGGTCTACCAGAACGACATCACCTACCTGATCTTCCCTGGCGCGGCTCTGCTCATCTTCGTGATCGCGTTCAACCTTCTCGGTGACTCGGTCCGCGATGCCTTCGATCCCAAGCTCAAGCGTTAGACCCGATAGGAGAGAGATGAAAGTCCGTACGCGGTCAGCGATGGCCGTACTCGCCATAGGCGCGCTCGCATTCACCAGCGCGTGCGCCGAGGGCAACCAGGGCGCCCCGGCCGCTCCCAGCGGCTCCGCCGGCGCGTCCGCCCCCGCCGCGGAGGCGTTCAAGCCGCCGGTCATCACGGTCGGCACCGCGGAGGACTCCAAGGGGCCCGCCATCGAGCCGGAGGGTGTCGTCAAGGGCGGCACCGTCACGATGATCGACCGGGACGACTTCGCCCACCTCGACCCCGCCCAGCTCTACGTCAACACCGCGACGAACTTCGCCCTTCTGACCTCGCGCACCCTGACCGGTTACAAGCGCACCGCCAAGGGTGAGTACAAGCTGGTCGGTGACCTGGCCACCGACGCGGGCACCTCCTCCGACGGCGGCAAGACCTGGACCTTCACCCTCAAGGACGGGGTGAAGTGGCAGGACGGCACTCCGATCACGTCCGAAGACGTCAAGTGGAGCATCGAGCGGACGTTCGCCTCGTTCGTCACCCAGGGCCCCACCTTCGTCCAGCAGTGGCTGACCGACATCGACTACAAGAAGGCATACCAGGGCCCCTACGACGGCAAGCGCCTGGACAACGTCGAGACGCCGGACGAGAAGACGATCGTCTACAAGTTCAAGTCGCCGCACGCCGACGCCAACTACGCCTTCGCCATGGGCGGCTACGGCATCGTGCCCAAGGACAAGGACACCAAAGAGAAGTACGACAAGGAGCCGGTCTCCAGCGGCCCGTACATCATCAAGAGCCACGTGGCCGACAAGTCGATGGAGCTTGAGCGCAACCCGAACTGGGACCCGGCCACCGACCCGATCCGCGGCGCCTACCCCGACGTCTGGAAGCTGGAGTTCGGCCAGGAGAACCTGCAGATCACCGACCGCCTGCTCGCGGACGCGGGCCCGGACCAGACCGCCTTCACCTTCTACGCCACCGTGCCCCCGGAGCGGCTGCAGCAGGTGCTCGGCGACCCCTCACTGGCGCCGCGCCTGATGAAGAGCCCCTCACCGTACGGGAACTACTACTACTTCAACCTCGACCGGGTGAAGGACATCAAGGTCCGCCAGGCCGTCAACTACGCGTGGCCGTCCAAGCAGATCCAGCAGGTCTACGGCGGCCCGCAGGCCGCGGCACTGCCGACCACCATCCTGAACGAGAACACCACGGTCGGCTACGAGCCCTACGACCTGTACGGCAAGACCGACAAGCCCGAGGGTGACATCGAGAAGGCCAAGGAACTGCTCGCCGAGTCGAGCAACCCGACGCCGACCATCGTCTACGCCTACAACCAGACGCCGCTCCAGGAGCAGATCACCGTCGTGATCAAGAACGCTCTGGAGAAGGCCGGCATCAAGGTCGTGGCCAAGCCGCTGGACCGCAAGAACTACTACGACTCCATCGGCCTGGTGAAGAACGAGTTCGACCTCTACTGGGGCGGCTGGGGCGCCGACTGGCCGTCCGGCTCGACGGTGCTGCCGGTCATCTTCGGCCCGATCGCCGACGGTGCGCCGAACTACACGCACCTGAAGGACCCCGAGCTCACCAAGAAGATGGACGAGATCACCGCCATGACCGACATCGACGAGCAGAACACCGCGTGGATGGCGCTGGACAAGGAGATCCAGGAGAAGCACGCCCCGCTGGTCGTCGCGGAGAACCGGATCGCCAACACGCTGCACGGCTCCAAGGTGGGCGGCGCCGAGATCGACCCGCAGTCGTGGGTCGTCTCGCCCAACACCATCTTCGTGAAGCAGTAACGCCCACGAAGTCCTAGGAGACACGGTGGCCGTGGCCTCGCGGGAGGAGACCCCCGCGAGGCCACGGCCAAGGGGCCGTCAGGCCCCAGCAGCGGCCCCAGCCACCTCGGGAAACAGGCAATGCTTCCATTCATCACTCGCCGCGCGCTCGGCGCCGTGGTCACGCTTCTGATCATCGCCGCGGTCACGTTCTTCCTCTTCTTCGCCGTGCCCGCCGACCCGGCGAGGCTCGCCTGCGGCAAGGTGTGCCCGCCCGACCTCCTGGAGCAGGCACGGCACAACCTGGGACTGGACCAGCCTCTGTTCGCCCAGTTCACGGCCTGGCTGGTCGGCGTCTTCGTCGGCCGCGACTACGAGGGCCTGGGCTACTGCCCGGCCCCCTGTCTCGGCTACTCGTTCGTCAACCGCGAGCCGGTGTTCGAGACGATCCTCGACCGGCTGCCGGTCACCGTCTCCCTCACCATCGGCGCGGCGATCGTCTTCCTGATCTTCGGCATGGCGACCGGCATCGTCGCGGCCCTGCGCCAGGGCAAGCCACTGGACAAGATCGCCAGCGTGGCCTCCCTCATCGGCGCCTCCGTGCAGATCTACTTCATCGGCACGCTCGCGCTCTACTTCCTCGTCTACCAGAACCAGATCCTCCAGCGGCCCCAGTATCTGCCGTTCACCGAGAACCCCGTCGCCTGGGCGGGCGGGCTCGCGCTGCCCTGGGTGGTGCTGGCGATCATCTTCACCGCCAACTACACCCGTATGACGCGCTCGACGATGGTGGAACAGCTCAGCGAGGACTATGTCCGCACCGCGCGGGCCAAGGGCATGTCCGGGCGGAGCGTGGTGATGAGGTTCGCCCTGCGGGGCACCCTCACCCCCATCATCACGATCTTCGGCGTGGACCTCGGCACGTTGATCGGCGGCGCGATCATCACCGAGACCACCTTCGGGCTGCAGGGCCTTGGGCGGCTCTCCATCAGGGCCGTCTGGGACTCCGACCTACCGATGCTGATGGGGACGGTGCTCGTGGCGGCCGGAGCGATCGTCTTCTTCAACATCGTCGTCGATGTCCTGTACGCCTTCATCGACCCTCGTGTCCGGCTGAGCTAGGAGTCCTGAAGAAAGTGTCAACTCCCTTCCTCTCGGTCCGTGACCTGACCGTCGACTTCCACACCGAGGACGGCGTCGTCCACGCGGTGGACGGGCTCTCGTTTGACGTCGAGAAGGGCACCACGCTGGGCGTCGTCGGCGAGTCCGGCTCCGGCAAGTCGGTGACCAACCTCACCGTGCTCGGTCTGCACAACCCGGAAACCACCAAGATCAGTGGAGAGATCCGGCTGGACGGCGAGGAACTGATCGGCGCCTCCAACTCCACCATGGAGAAGCTGCGCGGCAACAAGGTCGCGATGATCTTCCAGGACCCGCTCACCGCGCTCTCCCCGTACCACACCATCGGCAGGCAGATCTCCGAGGTCTACCGCAAGCACACCGGCGCGAGCCGCGCCGAGTCCAGGAGCCGCGCGATCGAGATGCTGACCCGGGTCGGCATCCCCCAGCCGAAGACCAGGGTGGACGACTATCCCCACCAGTTCTCCGGCGGCATGCGGCAGCGCGCGATGATCGCGATGGCGCTGGTGTGCGACCCGGACCTGCTGATCGCCGACGAACCCACCACCGCCCTGGACGTGACCGTGCAGGCCCAGATCCTGGACCTGCTCAAGGATCTCCAGGACCAGACGGGCGCCTCGATCATCCTGATCACCCACGACCTCGGCGTGGTCGCCAACACCGCGCACGACGTGCTGGTGATGTACGCCGGGCGGGCGGTGGAGCGCGGGACCGTCAGGGAGGTCCTCCGCGAGCCCCGGCACCCCTACACCTGGGGCCTGCTGGCCTCCATGCCCCGGCTGAGCTCGTCGGTGGACGTGCCGCTCAAACCGGTCCGCGGCACCCCGCCGAGCCTGATCAACGTTCCGCCCGGCTGCCCCTTCCACCCCAGGTGCGACTACATGGAACTGGCCGGTCCCGAGCTGTGCCGTTCCGAGCGGCCGGAACTGTCCCCGCACCGCGGCCACGGCGACGCGTGCTACCTGACCCTCGCCCAGAAGAGGGAGATCCAAAAGTGAGCGAGACAACCGGTGAACCCCGCGGCGAGGCGCTGCTGGAGCTGTCCGGCCTGAAGAAGCACTTCCCGGTGATGGGCGGTCTCATCTTCAAACGCCAGGTGGGCAGGGTCCACGCGGTGGACGGTATCGACCTGACGGTTCACGCCGGTGAGACCCTCGGCCTGGTCGGCGAGTCCGGCTGCGGCAAGTCCACCGCCGGACGGCTGGCGTCCCGGCTGCTGGAGCCCACGGCGGGCAGCATCAGGTACGCCGGGCGGGAGATCGGCCACGCCACGCGCAAGGAGCTGAAGCCGATCCGGGCCGAGATCCAGATGATCTTCCAGGACCCGTACTCGTCGCTGAACCCCCGGCACACGGTGGGCAGCATCATCGGCGGCCCGATGGAGATCAACGGCATCAATCCCCCCGGCGGCAGGGAGAAGCGGGTCCGGGAGCTCCTGGAGATCGTCGGGCTCAACCCCGAGCACTTCAACCGCTTCCCGCACGAGTTCTCCGGCGGCCAGCGGCAGCGCATCGGGGTGGCCCGCGCGCTCTCCCTCGACCCCAAGCTGATCATCGCGGACGAGCCGGTCTCCGCCCTCGACGTCTCCATCCAGGCGCAGGTCGTCAACCTGCTCCAGCAGCTTCAGCGGGACCTGGGCATCGCGTTCCTGTTCATCGCGCACGACCTGGCGATCGTGCGGCACTTCTCCCAGCGGGTCGCGGTCATGTATCTCGGCAAGATCGTCGAGGTCGCCGACCGCGCCTCCCTGTACGAGCGACCCCGTCACCCCTACACGCACGCGCTGCTGTCGGCGGTGCCCGAGGTGCTGGAGGACGAGGCGCCGCGCGAGCGCATCCGCCTGGCCGGGGACGTGCCCTCCCCGATCAACCCGCCGTCGGGCTGCCGCTTCCGCACCCGTTGCTGGAAGGCCCAGGACAGGTGCGCGACCGAGGAGCCCCCGCTGCTCAGGCTGGAGGGCAGCAGGGAAGGTCACCTGACAGCCTGCCACTTCCCCGAGGAGCCGACCGTGCACGGCCAGGACGTGGTGCTGGACCCGGCGTTGCAGACCTGACGCTCCCGCGTCTCGCCGGGTCCTCGCCGCGAGCCGTCGCGAGCCGTCGCGAGCCGCCTGGCCCGTGGCCGCGGACCCGATGGTTCGGCGGTCCGATGGCGGCGATCCCTGCCACCGCCCCCGCCGATTCCCGGCGCCGGCCGCCGAGGCGGCGGCCGGTACCGGCGGCTCGGCGAACCGCTGACCGGTGATTCCGCGGCTCAGCGCGGCTCCGTGGGCGCTGGGGCTCAGCTGCTCAGTGGCTCAGTGGCCGACCGGCTCGGCGGAGGTGGCCAGGGCGCGCAGGCCGTCGACCGCGCGGGCCGGGTCCTCCGCGCCGTAGACGGCGTTGCCCGCCACGAAGACGTCGGCGCCCGCCTCCGCGCAGCGCTCGATCGTCGTGTCGGAGACACCGCCGTCCACCTGGAGCCAGACCTGCCCGCCGTGCCGGTCGACGAGCTCGCGGGCCCTGCGGAGCTTGGGCAGCACGATGTCGAGGAACTTCTGTCCGCCGAAGCCGGGATCGACGGTCATCACCAGCAGCATGTCGATCTCGCCGAGCAGGTCCTCGTACGGCTCGACGGGGGTGGCCGGGTTCAGCGCCAGGCCCGCGCGGGCGCCCGCCTGGCGGATCTGGCGCAGCGTGCGCACCGGGGCCTTCGCCGCCTCCACGTGGATGGTCACGCTCCCGGCACCGGCCTCGGCGTAATCCGGTGCCCAGCGATCCGGGTCTTCGATCATGAGATGACAGTCGAGTGGCGTCGAGGTCGCCTTGAGCAGGGACTCGACGACCGGTAGCCCGAGGGTCAGGTTGGGCACGAAGTGGTTGTCCATGACGTCCACGTGCAGCCAGTCGGCGTTGGGGACCGCCGCGGCCGCCTCTGCGAGGCGGGCGAAGTCGGCGGACAGGAGGCTGGGCGAGATCTGTACGGCCATAATTGGCTGATTCTATGAGGCGGCGTCCTGCCCTCCGTCACCCGCCGTCCACCGCGCCGTGTCTTCCGGCGACGCAGGAATCCTCACCGCAGAAATCCCCGGCATCGATCGAGTGATCTGGAAAAGCACCCAAGCCAGCGACCTGTTGGACGAGACACACGCGTCCATGGGCAAACCCGAGATCCCACAAGGGGCGCCGGAGGATATTCGAAATGGGCAGCGGGAGACCTCCACCGCCCGCCACGCCCTTCTGCCAGGAGGACGTCCGGGACATCGCCCCGACCCTGAGCACGGCACCGAGCGGAGGGCGGCGCCCGTTCAGCGGCGGCGCAGCAGGGCGAGGAACATCGCGTCGGTGCCGTGCCGGTGCGGCCAGAAGCGCGCGTACGGCCCCTCGCCCAGCCCTTCGACCTCGGGAAGGGAGTCGCGGGCGTCCAGCGCCTCGACGTCGTCGCGGCGCCGCAGGACGTCGCCGACCACGGCGACGGTCTCCGCCAGGTGCGGTGAGCAGGTCACGTACGCGACGACACCACCTGGACGTACCGCGTCGATCGCCGAGTCGAGCAGGGCGCGCTGGATCCTGCCCAGCTCGGGAAGGCTCCGGGGATCGCGGCGCCAGCGGGCCTCTGGGCGGCGGCGCAGCGCGCCCAGGCCGGTGCAGGGGGCGTCGAGCATGACCCGGTCGAAGACCCCCGGCCGCCAGGCGGGCGCGGTGCCGTCCGCGGTGATCACCGTGGCCTGCCGGGTCGTCTGCCACACCAGCCGCGCCCGGTGATACTGCAACTCGGCGGCGAGCAGGCGCGCCTCGCCTTTCTCGGTCGCGATGGCGTCGAGCAGGCCCGCCTTGCCGCCGGGACCCGCGCACAGGTCGAGCCAGCGGGAGTCGGAGCCCTCCAGTGGGACCCGCGTCAGGGCGAGCGCGACGAGCTGACTGGCCTCGTCCTGCACGGCCGCGCGCGACTCGGCCACGGCGAGGACCGCGCCGGGGTCGCCCTCGGTCAGATAGGCCCCGTACGGGGAGTATCTGGCGGGTTCCGCGCCCGCGTCGAGAAGCTCGGCGACCGACGAGCGGCCGGGGCGGGCGACCAGGGTCACCTTGGGACGCTCGTTGTCCGCCGCGAGCAGGGCGGCCGTCTCGTCGAAGTCGCCGCCCACGGCGTCGCGCAGCGCGTCGACGATCCACCTCGGGTGGCTGTGGGCCACCGCCAGGTGACCCACGGGGTCGTCGGCCGGGTCGGGCGCCACGATCGGGATCCACTGCTCCAGGGAGCGGGTGGAGACCTTGCGCAGCACGGCGTTGGCGTACTTCGACGCGCCGATGCCCACGCGCAGCCGCACCAGGTCGACCGTGGTGCCGACGGCGGCGTGCGGGGGGACCCGCGTCCTGAGCAGCTGGTGCACCCCCAGGCGGACGGCGTCGAGCAGCGGCGGGTCGACGTCCTCGGGCGCCCGGTCGCTGCAGGCCGCGATGACCTCGTCGTAGGTGCCGAGGCCGCGCAGGGTGCCGTAGGCCAGCTCGGTGGCCAGGCCCGCGTCGCGCCCGGAAAGGCGGCGCTCGCGCAGCAGCGCGGGCATCAGCAGGTTGGCGTAGGCGTCCCGCTCGTCGACGGCACGCATCAGGTCGTACGCGGCGTTGCGCGCCTCGTCGCGGACCGGCTTGGGCGGGCGCCCGCCCCTGCCCCCGCCTCGGGCGCCGCGCGAGCCGCCCGCCGGGCCGTGACCCCCGCCGCGCGGGACGTTACGGCCGTTACTACTGCTCATGATCTTCAGGCCAGCCGATCCTCGTCGGTGGGCCGCACACCGCGGGCCCACTCCCCCGCGCCCATCAGGCGCTTGCCCTGCGGCTGCACCTCGCCCAGCTCGACCGGGTAGGTGGCGGTGCCGACCAGGACGGAGTTCTTGGACGCCGCGATCTGGCCGGGGGCCAGACCGGAGGCGTCGGGAACCGGCCGCACGGGTCCCAGCTTGATCCGCCCGCCGCGGAACTCCGTCCACGCGCCCGGGGCGGGGGTGCAGGCGCGGACCAGGCGGTCGACCCGCATCGCGGGCGCGGACCAGTCGACCCTCGCGTCGTCAACGCTGATCTTCGGGGCGAGACTCACCCCCTCCGCGGGCTGCGGCACGGCCTCCAGCTTGCCGTCCTCGATCCCGTCGAGGGTGGCCGCCAGCAGCCCCGCACCGGACTCGGCGAGCCGGGCGAGCAGCTCTCCGCTGGTGTCGGTGTGGCGGATCTCCTCGGTGACCACGCCGTAGACCGGACCCGCGTCCAGCTCCTTGACGATCTGGAAGGTGGCCGCTCCGGTGATCTCGTCACCGTGGAGCACCGCGTGCTGCACCGGCGCCGCGCCGCGCCAGGCCGGCAACAGCGAGAAGTGCAGATTGACCCAGCCGTACCGAGGGATGTCCAAGGTGGCCTGCGGCAGGAGCGCGCCGTAGGCGACCACAGGACAGCAGTCGGGCGCGAGCTCGGTGAGCCGGTCGAGGAACTCCGGGTCGCCCGCCCTGGGCGGCCTGAGCACCTCGATGCCCGCCTCCTCGGCGAGCTCGGCGACAGGGCTCGGATGGACCTTGCGGCCCCTGCCCGACTGGGCGTCCGGGCGCGTGACGACGGCGACGACGTCGTGGCGAGGCGAGTCGATCAGTGCCCGCAGCGAGGGCAGGGCGGTGTCCGGGGTTCCGGCGAAGACCAGGCGCAAGGTTCCTACAGAGCCTTCCCTTGGGTGGGGTGCGGGGAGAACTTGAACGTGGGGGCCGACAGCCCGCTCCAGTCGGCCTCGCGGATCGCCTTCATCGCGAGTTTGCGCTGCTTGGCGTCCATCCGGTCGATGAACAGCACACCGTCCAGGTGGTCGGTCTCATGCTGGAAGCAGCGGGCCATCAGGTCGGTGCCCTCCAAGGTCACCGGCTCACCGTGCATGTTGAAACCGGTCGCCACGGCCCGTATCGACCTCGGCGTGGGGAAGGACAGGCCGGGGAACGACAGGCAGCCCTCCTCCCCCTCCTCGTCCGTCTCCCCCGACAGGTCGAGGTTGGGGTTGATCAGATGCCCGAGCTGGTCGTCCACGTAGTAGGTGAAGACCCGCAGGCCGACCCCGATCTGCGGCGCGGCCAGCCCCGCGCCCGGCGCGTCCATCATCGTGTCGGTGAGGTCTTTGACGAGCTTGCGCAGCTCCTTGTCGAAGTCCTTGACCGGGTCGGCGGGAGTGCGCAGCACCGGATCGCCGAAAAGACGGATCGGCTGAATGCCCAACAGGGGTCTCCTCACACTTCATGGGATCGGCCCCAGTCTAAGGGGGGCGGCCACCTCCCCCGGGCCTTCTCCGGGACCGGGCACGGGGATCGGCCGGGCGGGGCGCCACCGGGGACGAACAGGTGCTCACCCGGACAGGCCGCCCCTGGAAACGGACGGACATATTTCAACAGGACCACCAAGGACCGGCAGGTGCCCCGGGACGAGCCACCGCCAGGGGCCGGCGCCCGGAATCAGCGAGAGCGAGCCTTCATCGCCGCCTTGCGGGCGGCCTTGGCCACCGCCGCGTCACCGTGGTGAGAACCCAGCAGGTCCAGGACGGCGAAGGTGTCCGGGTGGTCCACCTGGGCCATCTCCTCGATCACACGGACGAGGTCCTCACCGGGTTCGAGGGCGTCGAACTCGCAGATCGCCTCGGAGGCGTCGCCGCGCTCAAGCAGCGAGGCGAGCGAGTCGACCGCGAGCCAGGTGTTGTCGGCGGGCGTGAGGGCGGGCGCGGGCAGGTGGCGGATGTGCAGCCAGGAGGCGGCGTAGCGCCACATGGCGGGCTCGGAGAGCGCCTCCCTGAGCGGGGCCTCGGCCTCGGGGCCGAGCTCCTCCAGGATCGTGCCCACGGCGCCACGGCGGCCGGCCGTGCCCGAGGCGGCGACCTTGACCAGCTCGCGGGCGGCGGCCTCGGGGTGGCGGGACTCCAGCCACACGGTGACGGCGCTGGGCGCGGCGGAACCCTTCGTGATCGCCTCGACCAGCTCCGCCGCGCCCAGGTCGGTGAAGACCGCGACCTCGGCGCCCGTCGGCGCGTCGTGGCCCTCCCGCATCAGGTCCTGGCGGACGGCCCACATGCCGAGCGGGGTCAGCCTCGGCCGGCCGGACCGCGAGGTCTCGACCAGCCCGCAGTAGCTCAGAAGCGACAGGGCCGACTCCAGCTGGGCGGGAAGCGCGCCTGTCAGCACCCGCATCTCCACCTGGCGGGCACCGCAGGCCACCTGGTGCGACTGCAGGATGCCCTTCACCAGGGTCGCGGTGGACAGCCCCTCGCGCACGGCGTACAGCGTGGCGAGCATCTCGGCCAGATGGTCGTCGATCACCGGAGAGCCGGTCAGGTCGTCGTCGGCACGGTCCAGGACGTCCATGACCACGCCGTCCCAGAATCCCAGCAGAGCCCGGGACGGCAGGTCGGAGGAGAGCACGAGCGGGCCGCGCGTCACCTCGCCACGGGAGATGCGGAGCATGCCGGTGTTGACGGCGACCACCCAGAGCAGGTGCAGCCGCGCGGGGCCCGGCAGCCCGAGCTCGGCGCACGGCGTGAACGGGTCGGGCAGCAGGCCCTCGGGGGTCACCCGGCGGGTGCCGGTCCAGGCGGCCACGCGCTGGGCGTCGATCACCAGCGGAACGTGCGGGACGTGCGCGGCCAGCTCCTCGTCGGCGGCGAGGTCGACAGGGGGAAAGCTCAGCGCGTCGCCACGCGGGGGGCGGCCTCGGCCCGCGGTGGTGACGGAGTCCTCAAGAACGGCCGCCCGCAGGTCGCGTGGTGCCGTTCCCAGCTCGTCGACCAGCCTGCGCAGTTCGCCGATGTCGAAGACGTTCCCACTGTTCCCGCTCTTTGCCACCCGTGAAACTTACTGCACTCACGCCTCACGCATACACGGCTCAGCCGATGGCGCGGGAACGTGCCTTGAAAGCCGCCTTGCGGGCCGCCTTGGCCGCTCCGTGATCTCTGAGGGAGCGTCCGAGCAGCTCAAGGACGTCGACGACCTCCGGATGGTCGACCCTCCACATCTCCTCGATCACGTGTGGCGGAGGGCCTGAGGCGGACATGTTCTCGGCGAACATCTCCGGATCCTCCTCGGCGGCGGGCATGGCCAGGGCGAGCATGTCCACGCTCATCCAGAGCATCTCCTCCTGGCTGAGCGTGGGAGCCGCCAGGCCGCGCGAGCTCAGCCAGTGGATGGCGTGCGGGCGCAGCTCGGGCTCCTCAAGGAAGGCGCGCACCGCCTCTTCGGCCTCGGGGCCGAGGCGGTCGACGATCGTCACCGCGACGCCCCTCGCGACCGACGGCGCGCCGGAGACGGAGCCGAGCAGCTCGGTGACCGCCTGCGCCGGTGTCCTGTTCTCCAGCCAGCCGCCGATATCGGCCTCGGCCATCTCGGCTGGCATTCCGGAAAGCAGCCCCTCGATGAGCTCGGGCGCGTCGGCGGTGGTCAGATCGGCCGCCTCGGGCGCCTCGATGCCCAGGTCGGTGTAGAGCTCGTGCAGTCCCCACAGGGCCAGCGGGGTGAGTTCGAGCAGCTCGTCACCGGGCTCGGCCATCCCGCAGTAGGCGAGTCGCCTGACGGCCTCGGGGACGTCGATCTCGCCGTCCTCGACCAGGCCGATCTCCTCCAGATAGTCCCTGACGAGGGGGATCGGCACGGGCGCCTGGAGACGGTAGAGCATGTCGCACAGGCCGTAGAGCTCCTCGTCGAGGGAGACGTCGCCCGTCACGGCGCCGCCGGTGTCCTTCTCGACGACGAACTCGACCGTGGCGGCCCAGATTTCGAGCGGGTCGAAGTCCTCGCCGTCGAAGATCGCGGTGCCCTCGACCTCGACCAGGCCGGTGTGGACCGCGAGCTCCCACAGCAGCCCCGGGTCGGCCACCGAGAGCTGGGCGGCCGCCTCGGCGGCGTCACGGACCCTGAGGTGGCCCTTCAGGGTCGGGGTGCGGCCTCCGGCGAGCATCCACTGGACCAGCCTGCGCGCGTCGGTGACCAGCGGCACCCGCAGGGCGCTCTGGGCGAGGGTCTCGCGGGGCGCCAGGCGTACGGGGGGAAGAGGCGAGCAGCCCGGACAGTCGCAGTGCTCGACGGCGGGCTCCTCGCGCACCGCGGAGACGGACAGGACCGCGCTCCCCGCGTCCTGCTCCAGGGAGTCGGCGCCGATCGCGCTGAAGAGACTCTTGGCCATGCCGAACCGGGAGGTGTCGGCGAGGGCGATGGGCATCTCGGGTTCGATCCGGTCGAGGACGCTCCTCATCCGGACGGCCATCTTGCCGCCGATCTCCTCGGTGGCGAGCAGGAAGTCGACCAGGGTGCGGGCGGCGGCGACGGTCTCAGGGGCGCTCTCCGGGGGGGCGATGACCTTGCGGGGATAGATGTTGAGCAGCAGTTCCTCAAAGGTGACAGGGGTGAAGTCACCAAGCTCGTTCACGTCCAGATAATCACTCGCGTAGTCGCAGAGCAGCCGCACCTCGTCCACGTCAACGTCAAGGCTGTGCGCACGCCCCCACGCGCGCAGGTCGTCTACGGCCCGATTCACCCATTCGATCGACACAGGGGAAAATTAACGGCTTACTGCCAGCACCGCGAATCGGGGAAACAACTCAAATCACATCTAGGGGGTCTATGCACACCTTGACCACCTCCGCCGCCTTGCGCGCGGAGCGCACTCCGGCGGCCCCTTTCAGCGCCGCGGCGAGCGCCGGTCCCGAGTCCCGCGCGATCCGGACCATGGCACGTTCCCGCACTTGATCCCCCTTGAGGGAGGCCACGGGGACGGGACCGAGCACCTGCGCCCCCACCGGCAGGGTCATCTCACCGATCATTTCCCTCACCGCCGCCGGAGATCCGGTGAGCGTCGCCATTTTCACCGCGGGGGGGAAACCGAGTTCTGTCCTGTCGGCCAGTTCTCTCTCGGCATGGTTCACCGGATCCCAGCGCAGCAGGGCCTGTACGGCGGCGAGTGAGGAATCGGCCAGCACGACCAGCTCGGCCGAGGTCCGCAGCAGGGCCGCCGCGTTCATCCACCGGCGCAGCGTCTCCTCCGCGGCGCGCAGATCGGGCCGGCCGAGCAGCGCCCAGCCGTCCAGCAGCACCGCCGCCGCGTACCCCCCCTCGGGCACCGGCTCGGCTCCCGGGGTCGCCACCACCAGGGCGCGGCCCGCGCCGACCGTGGCGAGCACCCCGTCCCTGCCCGACGTCTTGACCGGGACCGAGGGGAAGGCCCTGCCCAGCTCCTCGGCCGTGCGGCGGGCACCGACCACCAGGGCCCGCACCCGGGCGCCGCCGCAGGACGTGCAGCGCCAGTCTGCCGCGATCCGGCCGCACCAGCGGCAGTACGGGGCCACGTGGCCGCCGCGCAGCGCGAACGGGCCGCCGCAGTGCCCGCAGCGGGCGGTCGCCCGGCAGCTCTGGCAGGCCAGCGCGGGCAGGTAGCCCCGGCGGGGGACCTGCACCAGCACGGGGCCGCTCTCCAGCCCCGCGCGCAGGGCCCGCCAGGCGAGGCTGGGCAGCCGGGCGGCCCTCGCCGCCTCGTCCCTGGCCAGCTCCGAGTCCTCTCCCGCCGGACGGACCCTCGGCGCCCTGGCCCTGACCGTCGCGCGGGCCGCGACGATGGGCCCGGCCCAGCCCGCCGCGATGAGCCTGGTGGCCTCGGCCGTACGGGCGTACCCCCCGATGAGCAGGCCCGCTCGCGCGTGGTGGGCGCGCAGGGCGAGAACCTCCCTGGCGTGGGGGTAGGGGGCGAGCCGCTCGGAGTGCAGGTCGTCGCCGTCGTCCCAGATGACCGCGAGCCCGAGATCCCTGACCGGGGCGAACGCCGCCCCCCTCGCCCCCGCCACGACCCGCACCTGCCCCCTGGACACCCGCAGCCATCGCCGGTAGCGCTCGGCCGGTCCGAGGTCGGCCGTGAGCGCCACGTGCGCGCCGGGCTCCAGAACGGCGCTCAGGGCCGCGTCGAGCAGCCCCACGTCCTTACCGTCGGGAAGCACCACGAGGGCTCCCCTGCCCCCGCGCAGGGTCTCCCGTACGGCAACCGCGACCGCCTCCGGCCACGCGGGCCCGTTCTCCCCGGTGCCCGGCAGGGCCGTCCACACCGCGCGGGGGGCGCCCCCCTTCGCCAGGGCCGCCAGGAACGCCTCCCCTTCCGAATAGTCCGCCCACGGGCCGGGTCCCTCTCCCCGCACCGGGTCCTGGGCGGCTCGGGCCGGTGCGCTCTGGGCCGGGACGGCCGGGGCCGACGCGGTCAGGACCGGAGCGGCCTGAGCCGGTGAGTCCGGACCCGAGACGGCCGGGGCGGGGGTCTCGGCCTCGACTCTCGCGTGGCGGGGCGGGATGGCGAGGCGCAGGACGTCGGCCATGGTCCCGGCGTAGTGGTCGGCGACGGCGCGGGCCAGCGCGGCGATCTCCGGGGTGAGCACGGGCTCGGCGGAGACGACCCTCTCCAGGCGGGTCAGCCTGCCCTCGTGCTCGGTGGTCTCCGCCCGCTCCAGCAGGAATCCGTCGACGAGCTTGCCCGCGAACCGGACGCGGACCCGGGTCCCCGGCACGGCGGCGGCGTCCAGGGGCGCGGGGACGAGATAGTCGAACAACCGGTCGAGGTGCGGCAGCGGCGTGTCGACGAGGACCCGCGCGACCGGCAGCTCGGCGGCAGGCTCCGGCACCCCCCGCACCGGCTCGGCCACCCCGGAGGCTGTGGCCGTCCCCGCCGCCCTGACCACCCTGGCGGCCCGCACCGTCCCCGCGCGGCCACCCCGCGCCCTCGTGGGACCGCCCTGCACGTGCCGCTCACGGACGGCGTCGAGCGGCAGCAGGGCGTCGTCGTCCGGCGAGGGGCTGGCGTGGGTCACCCACCTGTCCTACCAGACCCGGGCACCCCTCCAGACGACGGCGGGAAGACGGACCGGTCCCGTGCCGCCTGCAGCGGAGGGCGGGCCCGGCGCGATCGCCCGCGAGACCGCTCAGATGGAGCTGCGGTGGGTCCAGCGGCCACCGAGCAGGGTGCCGAGGATCGGCATGCGGCGCAGGCCGTCCCCGTCCAGCCCGGCCGGATCGTACTCCGTGATCACCAGATCGGCGGGGTCGCCGGGACGCACCCCCGCACGTCCCCTGGCGGCCGCCGCGAGCGCCGTCGGCAGCGGGATCGCCTGCTCCGGGTGCCACGGCGGCCGCTCGTCGTCGGTCCTGGCCACGGCGGAGGCGATCCCGTCCCACGGGTCGAGCGGGGCCACCGGGGCGTCGGAGCCCAGCTCGATGACCGCTCCGGCCGCCAGCAGGCCGGCGTAGGCGAAGGCCCTGCCGGTCCGTCCCCGCCAGTGCAGGTCGGCCACGTCGCGGTCGTCGGGCGCGTGGGCGGGCTGCACGCCCGCGACCAGCCCCGGCCTGGCGAACCTCCCGAAGTCCTCGGGACGGACGAGCTGCGCGTGCTCGATCCTCCCCGCGCAGCCGGCCCGCTCGAAGGCGTCCAGCGCGATGCCCACCGCCAGATCGCCGATCGCGTGCACCGCCGGGTCGATCCCGTGCCCGGCCGCCAGGGCCATCACGCCGTACAGCTCCTCGGGCGCCGTCTCCAGCAACCCGTGCGCCTGGCCACCGGGGTACGGGTCCTCGCAGTAGGCGGTCCTGGTGTTCAGCGACCCGTCCACGAACGTCTTCACCGGCCCGACCTCCAGCAGGCCCTGCCCGCCCGCGACGGGCTCGCCGGTACGCAGCCCTCGGCCGATCGCCTCCTCCAGCCGGTTCACCGGGATCGAGCAGCCGACCCGGACGTCGATCCGCTCCGCCCCCACCCGCCGGATCCAGTCGGTGACGTTGTCGGCGAACTCGAAGTCCAGCACGCCCACGACGCCTCTCGCCGCGGCCGCGGTGGTCGCCTCGGCCACCCAGCGATCCAGCTCCTCCCGCGGCGGCGGGGGCATCTCGGCCATCGCGTCGTAGCAGTCGCGCTCGCGCAGTACCCCCGTCGGATGCCCGCCCCTGCCGACCGCCGCCAGCGCGGCCGGGCTGAACCAGGCGGTGTGCAGATCATTGCTGACCAGGACGATCGGGCGACCGGGTGCCGCCGCCTGGAGCATCGACGTGTGCGGCGTGTCCGGCCACAGGCCGTCGCGAAAGCCGTAGCCGACCGTGAACCCGGACGCGCCGGATGTGTCGGCCCGCGAGGTGACGAGGTCGACCGCCTCCCGCGCCGACCGCGCCGAGGTGAGGTCGATCCTGCGCCGGGCCTGCGCCCACTGGACGGAGTGCACGTGCGCGTCCCACAGCCCCGGCAGGAGGGTGGCGCCCCCGGCGTCGACCGACTCGTCGCAGGGCGGCGGCTCGGCGGCCACCTCCGCGACCCGGCCGCCGACGATCAGGACATGACGGAGCGGGCCACCGGGGCCCAGCCGCGCGTTCCGCAACAACAGGCGAGAAGACGGTGAGGACATAAGGCAGAGATTAGGCGGACCACCGACGCACGCTCCCCCCTGGCACCGGCATTTCCCCGGGCCGTCGTCGCATATCTCTCCTCGTTTCCTCTCCTTCCTCCCGGTTTTTTCAGCCGTCGTCGCGCTCCGCCTTCCCCGCCGACGTCGCGTGTCGCGCATCGCGCCGGAACCGATGCGGGGAGAACCAAAAACCGATGCCCCCGCCCCGCGTCCCCCACACCGCTCCCGCACGCTCCCCGGCGATCGAACTCCTATCCGGCTGCGATCCGGGTGCTTAGAGTAAACGTTGACCGCCTTCGGCAGGAGACTTTCACAATGAGGCCGAACTCCCCTGTTTCATCGGGAAACGGGTCATCTCCGGATGAATACTCGGGAATCAATCCAGAATTAATGGAACGATTCATCGCCTCCCTGGAGCAGGCGCGAAAAGTGATGGGCGAGCAGCTCCCGGCGATCCTCCGGTTGCTCGCCTCCGCGGACGTCGACCGGTCCGCGGCGCTGCGGATCCGCGAGATCGAAGACTGGCTGGACCAGGAGATCCCGCGACTGCGCAGGCGCAACCAGCTGATCCAGGAGCCCGACCTCCTGACGGGGTGGGCACCGAGCCCGGCGGGGCCGGGCCTGCCGGTCCATACGCCGGGTCCCGGGGGCGGAGACTTCACGGCCTTCGACGAGGAGGCCCTCGCGAGACGTGCTCTCGCCGGCGACGAGGGCGAGAAACTCGCGGAGACCCTCGCCGCCCAGGGACACCCGACTCCCCATTCCTCCAAAAACGTCTACGACGGGATTTTCGACCGGCTCGCCGAGAGGCGGCAGGACCCCGACTTCACCGCGGGATTCTTCGCCACCCTCGGCCCCAAGGGGGCGGCCACCGCCCTCCGGAAACTGAACGACTACCACGGAGAATCCGGCAAAAAGCACTGGAAGAGCATGGGAGAGGCCCTCGCCACAGCGGTGGCCCGCCGCCCGAAGACGCTCGGCCCGTCCTGGGAGCCCGAGAACCTCGCGAAGATACAGGCATCCAGCCTGGGCCTGGTGCTCGGCCACGGCAGGTTCCCCTTCACGTGGCTCGCCGAGGTGATCCGCCCCCGCACCCACAAATCCCCCGGAGCCGGGGCCTTCACCCGCCAGGCCGCCGACCTGAGCCACTTCCTGTCCGCTCTGGCCAACAATCCGGAGGCGGCCAGGGCGTTGTTCAACGGCTTGTCTCCCGGAGATCGCAGGGACCTGTTCTCCGCACTCAACCGGGAGGTCGCGCTCTACACCAACGAGCACGACGCGATCGCCTTCGACCCGGAGGCGGAGTTCGGCCGGATGCTCGCCGCCGGAGCCGGTGTCTTCGAGAACCGCTCCCCCGGCCCCGAGGCGGTGCGGTTCGCCTTCAACGCCATGACGACCATGGGCAACCTCCGGACCGAAGCGGACTTCCGCAACCCGGAGGGACAGCCGATGGAGGTGGCGAAGGGCGCGAGAATCTTCATGTCGATGCTCGCGGGCGCCTACCCCGCCGAGATGATCGAGGGCGCCAACGCCGGGGACGCCAATCGGACACAGGACAGCGCGTTCGGGAAAACCGCCGCCCTCACCGCCGGCCTGAACCCGAAGTTCCGCCTCAGCCCCGGCGACACCTACCGTTTCATCAAGACCTTCGCCGACTCGGCGGAGCGGATGAAACCGTTCAACGCGGGATTGGGCAAATTCTCCAGACATCTCATGGACGCGGCGGCCGCCAAGGACCAGGGGGCAGGCATCAAGCACCTCGCAAACACCTTCGCGAGCCTGGGATATGTCTCCGGCATGCAATTCGCCGCCGCGAACGAAGTCCAGGGGAAAATGGATGAGTACGACCAGGAGGTGCAGGACCGGCTCTTCTTCCTCCTGGGCCTGAGCGTCGACCTCGTAGGGTTCGGCATCGGGGAGTGGAGTGCCGCGCTGCTGGATGCCTCGGGGGCGAGCATGGCGCTGGACGCGGGCGGTGAGCTGACCTGGTTGATGATCAGCAAGCCCACGAGCGAGACCATCGACTCGTACAAGGACATCGAAGGAACCCGTCTGGACAAACTCAAGGAGAGCAACCGCCTGGCCACCCTTGGCCGTGAATACTGGATCTTTCACGAGTTGAGGCGCTACGGGTTCTCCTACGCGGTTCCCCCGGACGATCCTGCCTTCAGCCGGCCTCCCATCACCGGGAAGGACGGCAACCTGCTCCCCTTCGACAAACTGGCCAAGGATCCGAAGGCATTGAAAAATCTCGCCGACTGGATGATCCGCAACGGCTCGGGCAGCGGAGACGACAGCACCGTCGGAGAGGCCACCACCCGGCTCAACAACGCTTTCGGGGGCGCCAAGGACAACACACAAACAAACCCCGCTCCTTTGGGATAGCTCACAAAGAGGCCCTAAGGCATTGAGTCTCACCCGAAAGCTCGAAGTGTTTTTTGCGCGAAGAATCGACAGTGATTCGAATGCGCGATTCATTCTTGATGGACTCATTGCTCGGCTTTTCCCAGTCAACAGAAACGACCTTGTATCCGCGCTTCCCCAGGCCGCCGGTCAACATGTTGAATATGATGACCGGCTCGTCGACACTGGAAGTGTCCACTCCGGCCACCCCATACGTACGCTTCGCCTTCCCCTCTCCACAAGGAATGTCCTCGCCGCCGCCGTCCGTCACCGTGACATCTTTTGCGTGGGTCGACTTCACCAACCAGTCGATGTCGGCCTTCAGGGTCGCCTCCGCCTGAGCCGCCGTCGGCCCCGGCGGATCAGAGGAACACGCTCCCACAGCCAGAATCCCCAAGACGACGATCGCAGCCCAACCGAAACGGATGAAAGCAAGGCGAGTCATGGGGCTCTCCATTCACGTCGGCCAACATCACCCATCTCTAATGACGTCCGATAATAATGCACTCTTCAGAAAAATCTCCTGAACGTATCAAATCGAGATGGCCAGTGAGCGCAGCCGTTCGTCCAGGTCCCGCACGTGTTTGTTCTCCTCCCATGGTGCGAGCCGAACACGAGCCTGCCGTATCGAGTCCAGAAGTCTGACGGAGCTGTGTCTCATGGTGATTTGAGCAGCGGCATCGATCATCGCCGACGCCTCCGGAATCTCTCGTTTCTGGATCAGCGCGGTAGCGTATTCGAGATACAGAATTCCACGTTCCCGATTCCAGCCCGGATCCGCCCTGGCCAGGGTCTGTTGCGCCAGGGGTATCGCCCGATCAGGTTGCTTGAGCTCTACCAGACAGAACACGGTATGACGGGCGATGCGCTCCGGGGTGACCCAGAAAAGGTGACGAAGGTCAGATCCGTTGCGCTTGTCACCTGCCAGATCGACGGCACGATCGAGGAAGCGAAGTCCTCCTTCATCGCGCCTCACTCCGGCGGAAATTCGGGCCGTCGTGAGCGAGACGGCCGACTGCTGCAGACGGTTGCCGCTGTTCTTCGCCCACCCTTCGGCAGCGAAGGAGTGGTCCATCGCGACAGTGGGCTTTCCCTGATAGAGAGCCATATTGGCTGACAGGCTGTGAAGATGGGCGAGAAGCGCGGGAGCACGCAGCTCATGGGCTACCGCCAGCCCTTCCTCATACCGTTGGGCGGCACCTTGATAGTCCATGAGGTCGTAGTGAGCCCATCCGGCGAGATGGGAGAGGCTCCAGTAGACGCGAAGAAGGCGATCACGTGAGGCGGACCCGAGGGAGCCTTTCCTGAGCAGGTCCTGGACCAGGGCGCGTTTCGCGTCGGCTATCGGAATGATCTGCCGAGGCCCCATCGTCTCGTCCATCCCCCAAAGACGAGTCGTGAGATTGTCCAGCACGTCGATGGTGGCCGCGTCGATGGGGTGCTGGTGCCGGGCGGCGACTGCCAGGCGTTCCCGTTCCGGCGGGGTGAGGTGGCGCAGCAGGCTCAGGG
>Ga0233377_1000043_pt1 | contig 90066 bp, 84 predicted proteins | sample ElkDunMinimDraft_6_FD_191540 | JGI IMG/M metagenome (GOLD analysis project Ga0233377, IMG submission 191540) | Fecal eukaryotic communites from dung pellets of Tule Elk in California, USA - Elk Dung E36 | ecosystem: Host-associated > Mammals > Digestive system > Large intestine > Fecal | place...
GCCGCTTCTGGACATGGTGCCGGCGCTGGACTGGCTGCGGGCGGGACGTTCAACGGAAGGGTTCGAGAGTTTCCGGGATCTGGCGAGGGAGGCGGGGGGCTGATGACGACGCGGGGGAACGAGGCTGGACAGAACTATGAGACCACCCGGCAGGGCACGATCTATTGGACGCTGTCGCTCTACATCGACGCGGACAAGGTGGCGGAGGCTCTGAAGGGCGAGGCCGGCAAACGGGTGGAGCCGGACGTGTTCAGCCGGGTGCAGCGCGCCCACCTGCCCTCGCTGGCCTTGCGCAACGCCATCGACCCGCTGATGAACGACATCGCCGACCGCGAAACCCAGGGCAGGGTGCAGGAATTCCTGCTGGCTGCGGGCGACGAAGACGCAGCTGTCGCCGACATGAACGCCGCAGCGGCCCTGATCCGCCGTCACAAGGATCTGGTGTTCAGGATGCCGAAATCGGTGTCCTGGACCACCGAAGGGGTCAAGGTCAGGGCCAGCCCGCCGGGGCTGGCGGATGACCGGCAGGTCCGCCTGCGCCGCTACTGGCTGTCGCACAACAATGGGGCGCTGAGCTACCACCTCGCCTTCAGCCACTATTACGGGGGCGAGGGAGAGGAGCCTCGGGGTTATACGCCCGCGACCTACTATTTCCTGTCGATGCTGCAGAAGCTGGCGGCGCCCAAGGAATACGCCCTGGATCCGGCGTTGCTGAAGCGGTTGACCGGCAAGCCTGACGGCTATGTCGATGTCTTTTGCGACACGGCCCTGAACATCGACCCGCTGGACAAGATCATGGTCCAGTCCCTGACCGACGGGCGGCCTGTTGGAAAGGAAAGACGGTTCTGGCCCTTTGTGAAGGAGATGTTCGAAGGCGACGCCCGGCGTCTGTTCGGCAAGCTGGCCCCGGCGGTCAAGCGGGACCTTGCGCTCGACGCCGGTTTTGAGACCAGGCTGCTTGAACTGACGCCCTTCATGGAGGTGCCGGGGCTGAAGGTGCCCAAGTCGCGCTTCATGTTCATGCTGCACGACGAGCGCTTCTTTGATCGGCTGATGCCTCTGGACGCCGAGACGGGCGAAACGGCGCCGCGCAAGCGCATGGTGCAGCAGGGCTGCTATGACCCGTATCAGAAGCGGGTCCGGGCCCTGATCGAGGACGCCGCTGGCCAGGAAGCCGCTGGTCAGGAAGACGGGGCGGTGCATCTGGACCCTGGATATTGGGACTGGGTGTGCGGGCGGGCGGACTATGGCGAGGCTCTGGCCAAAGGCTCATTTGTCAGGGAGGAGCCGAGCGGAAAGGCCGGGGTCCGCAAGACCGTTCTGAACGATCCTGACGAACTGGTCGCTGCCATGCGTGCAGGCGAATGCGTCCAGAACCACGATTTCAAGGGCGAGGCGCTGGCGTCGCCCGTTCGGCATAATCTTCCCGCCTTCGAGAAGAGACGCGCCGACTGCCTCGACTATCTGTTCCTGGCCGGGTTCAACCAGAACATCATCGACTTCATGAACCAGGATACGTCGGAGATCCTGGACAGCATCGATCCCATCTATCCCGACAGCTCCGACCAGTCTGACGAACGCTTCTTCGTCAGATACGCCAACCACAGGGCGATGATCACCTATGTCCCGGCCAGCCGCAGCCTGGAGATCGGCAACGACTACATCGGCGCCTGCCCCTACGCCTTCCTCATCCACGCCCTGGCCCTGCACAATGAGTTCCTGGCGCGGACGCATGAAGAGAAGAGCATGCTGCGCATCGACCGCATCGAGGCGTGGGTTCAGGAGCGCGAGCCGGTTCCAACCCCTGCGATGACCGTGTTGCAGGCGCGGGAGGCGATTGAAGGCGACGACTTCTACGACAAGGCGCAGATGGCCATCAACCAGGCGAAGCTGGCCGAATTCAGCGAGTACGACCGTTTTCGCTACAACAACCCCTTCCGATACGACACCGAGCGCGATGTGTTCGAGAGCCTGGAACAGCTGCGCGGCATCAGCCGCAAGAAGGAGGCCCTGACGCTGGCGATCGCCAGCCTGGAGGATCACGCCAGCGACCTCCAGCGGCGTTGGCAGAAGAAGGCTGACAAGGATCAGAAGGCGATCGACGACGACGCGGCCAGACGGGGAACCTGGCTCAACTTCCTGCTCGGCATGACGGGCATCTTCGGCGCCGGGCAGATGTTCTACTGGATCGGGGAAAAGGTGACCGAGGGCAAACGGCTGGCGCCGGTCGGCTTCGGCGAGATGATCCTGTCGGCGACCGAATTCACCATGACCCTGGCGCTGATCGTCTTTGTGGTGATGCTCGGCAAGGTGGTTCGGGACGCAACCCCGCAGATCCTCATCTGGTGGCGCGAGCGCAAGAAACGGGAAAGCAAGGAGCACGAGGTCCAGCCGCCCGGGCGCTGATCCCCCGGATGTCTCCACCCGGGGGATTTGATTCTACCGCCGCGCCTTCTTGCGCTGGCCGGCCTTGCCCTTGGGGCGGCTCAGGCGGACGATCTTGCGGGCCTGCTCTTCCGCCGTGGTGCGCACGGTCGGGATGGAGCGGGGAGCCAGACCGTACAGCGACGCCATCGGCGCGTCCTCGACGGCGGCCAGCTCATGCTCGCCATAGCCGTTGAAGCCGGTCGACATGGCGACGCCATAGGCGCCCAGCATGCCGATCTCGATGAAGTCGCCTTCCTGAACGTCGGCGGGCAGCCAGAAGGGGCCGGGCATGTGGTCGATGCTGTCGCAGGTCGGGCCGTAGAAGCGGAAGGGCTTCAGGTCGGACGAGGCGTCGGCGTCGCGCACAAGCTTGGTCGGGAAGGGCCAGCGCGAGTGCGTCGCGTCGAACAGCGAACCGTAGGAGCCGTCGTTCAGATACAGGGCGTCGCCCTTGCGCAGGTCCACGCGGCACAGCACCGAGGACGACTCGGCCACCAGCGCCCGGCCGGGCTCGCACCACAGCTCGGTCGTTTCCGACACGGGCATTTCGTTGAAGCCGCGATGGATGGCGTCGGCGTATTCGCTCATGTCCGGCGGGACCATGCCGGGATAGACGGAGGGGAAGCCGCCGCCGATGTCGACGATGTCCACGAAGACGCCAGCCTTCTTGATGGCGCGGCCGACCTGGGCCATGGCGGCCTCATAGGCGGACGGGCGCATGCATTGCGAACCGACGTGGAAGCAGACGCCCATCAGGCCGTCCTTCACCGCCTGGCGCGTGGCCAGCAGCAGGGCGGGGGCGTGGTCCGGCGAAACGCCGAACTTGCCCGACAGGGAATAGGCCGCGCCGTCCGCCGACACCGCCATGCGGACCAGCAGATTCAGGTCGGCCGCGCCGCCGGTGGCGTCGATGATCTTGGCCAGCTCGTCATGGCTGTCCAGGGCGAAGGTGCGGACGCCGTGCTCGAAATAGGCCTTGGTGATCGCGCCCCGGCTCTTGACCGGGTGCATGAAGGCCAGGCGCGCGTCGGCGCTGACCGAACGGACCAGCTCGATCTCGGCGATGGAGGCGACGTCAAAGGCGGTGACGCCCGCTTCGACCAGGGTCTCGATGACCCAGCGCGAAGGGTTCGCCTTCACCGCATAGAAGACGTCAGCGTTCAAATTGTCCTGGAACCAGCGCGCCGCTACGGAAACTGAACGCGGCCGCACGAGGGCGACGGGACGTTCAGGGGACCGCTCGCGGACCAGGTCCAGGGGAAATGGATACGTGCGCAATTCACGTAAACCCCTGTAATTGTTAAACCCAGACCGGCGTTAGCAGCGCAACGTTTAGACCTACGGGGTCCGCCGGAAGGGGGCATATGGGGAAAACGGACTGTCATGTAAAGCGGTTTTTTCGTGACAGGGCCTTAACTTGCGCCCCGTCCCGCGCGGACTAAGGTCGCGCATCCGCTGCTGGGGGAACTGTCATGCGCCGCACCGCCTTAACCGCCGTCCTTGCTCTGGTCCTTGCAGCGGGAGGCGCGCCGGTTCTGGCCCAGACTTCTGATCGCGCCCCGGCGCCGGTGGTGCACGGTGTTCCCGCCGCCGATCTCGCGCGCGGCGTCGAGATTTCCTACGACAGCTTCACCTTGGACAACGGCCTGCGCGTCGTCGTCCACACCGACCGCAAGGCGCCGGTCGTGGCGGTCGCGGCCTGGTACAATGTCGGCTCCAAGGACGAGCCGCAGGGCCAGACCGGCTTTGCGCACCTGTTCGAACACATCGGCCTGTTCAATCCGACCGAGAACGTGCCCGGCGGCCTGATGGAGCCCCTGCGGGCCATGGGGGCGACCGACTGGAACGGCACCACCTGGTTCGACCGCACCAACTTCTTCCAGACCGTGCCGACCTCGGCGCTGGATCAGGCGCTCTATATGGAAAGCGACCGGATGGGCCATCTGCTGGGCGCGCTGAACCAGGAGCGGCTGGATAACCAGCGCGGCGTGGTTCAGAACGAAAAGCGTCAGGGCGACAACCAGCCCTACGGCCTGGTCTATTACGCCCAGCTGGAGGCCCTGCTGCCCGAGGGGCACCCCTATCGGCACTCGACCATCGGCTCCATGGCCGATCTGGACGCCGCCAGCCTTGAGGACCTGCGCGCCTGGCACCGCGACCATTACGGCCCCAACAACGCCGTGCTGGTGCTGGCGGGCGACATCGACACGGCTGAGGCCCGCGCTCTGGTTCAGCGCTACTTCGGCCACATACCGCGCGGGCCGGTGAACACCCCTGCCGAGGCCGTCATTCCGACCCTGCCCACGCGGATTGATCTGGCCATGCAGGACCGGGTGCCGAACACCCGCCTGTACCGCACCTGGATGGTGCCCGGCCTGATGGACGCCAGCGCCGCCGATCTGGACGTCGCCGCCTCCGTATTCGGCGGTCTGGCCAGCTCGCGTTTGGACAACGCCCTGGTGCGGGGCGACGAGACGTCGACGGGGGTGTCGACCGGCTATCAGGCCTTCCAGAGACTGGGCATGTTTTCCGTCATTGTGGATGTGAAGCCGGGTCAGGACGCCGACGCGGTCGCCGCCCGTCTGGACCAGCTGATCGCCGATTTCGTCGCCTCGGGGCCGACGGCCGACGAGGTGGGCCGCGTCGTCACCACCCGCGTGTCGGGCCGGATGCAGGCTCTGGAACCGGTCGGCGGCTTCGGCGGCAAGGCTGTGGTGCTGGCCGAAGGCGAGCTCTACGCCGATGATCCGGGCTTTTACCGCCGCCAGCTGGCGGCCTATGGCGCGGTTACGCCCGCGACGGTGCAGGCGGCGATGCAGCGCTGGCTGTCGCGGCCTGTGCTGGCTGTTCGTGTCGATCCGGGCGAGCGACCGGCCTATGCCGAAGCCGCCGCCGTTCTGGCCGAGCCGGCCGCTCCGCCGCCGCTGGCGGTCACGCCGCGCGGGCCCATGCCCGATGTCGGGGCGATGAAGCCTCTGGACTTCCCTGACGTGGAGCGCGCCCGTCTGTCGAACGGCATGGAGGTGGTCTACGCCCGCTCGACCACCGTGCCGACGACGCGCGTGACGGTCGAGTTCGACGCCGGCGTCGCCGCCGATCCGTCCAATGCGCTGGGCGCCCAGAGGCTGATGCTCAGCCTGCTGACCGAGGGCACGGCCACCCGCAACGCCGTCGAACTGGCCGAGGCGCAGGAGCGTCTGGGCGCCTCCATCGCGCCGTTCGCCACTATGGACCGCACGGGCGTCAGCCTGACCACCGTCAGCGCCAATCTGGCTCCGTCGCTGGACCTGCTGGCCGATGTCGTGCGCAACCCGGCCTTCGCGCCCGCCGACATCGAGCGCAGCCGCGCCCAGCAGCTGGCGGCCATCGCCCAGGAACAGATCTCGCCCAACGGCATGGTCGGGCGGGTCTGGCCCGCGGTCTTCTATGGCCCTGACCATCCCTATGGCCGGCCCTTCTCGGGTCTCGGCGACCCGGCTTCGGTCCAGGCGCTGGACGCCGCCGCCTTGCGCGCCTTCCACGACCGCTGGATCCGCCCGGACAACGCCCGCATCTTCATCGTTTCGGACAAGCCGCTCAGCGAGGTCACGTCCCTGCTGGAGCAGCGCTTCGGCGCCTGGGCCGCGCCTGCCGTCCCGAAAGGAACCAAGGCGTTCGACGCCCCCATCCCGGCGGCCAGTCCGCGCATCATCCTGATCGACCGGCCCCAGTCGCCGCAGTCGATCATCATCGGCGGCATGGTCCTGCCGCTGACCGGCCAGGACGACATGGTCGCGCTGAACGCGGCGAACGAGGTGATCGGCTCAGGCTTCCTGTCGCGGATCAATCAGGACATCCGCGAGACGCGCGGCTGGTCCTACGGCGTCAGCGGGCGGGTCAGCACCCTGGAGCACCAGACGCCCTATCTGATCAATGCGCCGGTCCAGTCCAACCGCACCGGCGAATCGGTGGCGGCTCTGATCGACCAGTACCGCGCCTTCCTCAGCGACCGGGGCGTCACCGCGGCCGAGCGCGAGCGCACCGTCAACGGCAACGTCCGTCAGCTGCCCGGCGGATTCGAGACTTCGGCGGCGGTGCTGAACGCCCTGCGCTCCAACGCCCTCTACGGCCGTCCTGACAACTATTGGGAGACGCTGGCCCCACGCTATGAGGCCATGACGGCGGATCAGATGGATGCGGCGGCCCGCGCGGCTCTGGACGGATCGCATATGGTCTGGGTCGTGGTCGGCGACGCCGCCAGCGTGCGCCCGCAACTGGAGGCTTTGGGCCTGCCTGTGGAAGTTAGAGACGCACAATAGCCGCACGCTGGACCTTGTCGGTCCTGCCGTGTCATTAAGACTTGCCTCTCGGGCTCCATCGGGCCATGCGACGCGACCCTGTTTAAACGGCTTATCAGCGAGTCCATGACCTCATCCGCCGCCGTCGCGTCCGTAAGGGACGTGTCCAAGACCTTCGGCGCCCGCAAGGCCCTCAACGGCGTGTCCGTCGAGGTCAAGGCAGGCGAAATGGTCGCTTTGATCGGGCCTTCGGGTTCGGGCAAGTCGACCCTGTTGCGCTCCATCACCGGCCTGCAGTCGATCGACGCAGGCGCGGGCGTGATCGAGGTGTTCGGCACGGTGGTTCAGAAGAACGGCCGCACCACCGGCGCCGTGCGCGCCGCGCGGGGCAAGCTGGGCATGATCTTCCAGCAGTTCAATCTGGTCGGGCGGCTGTCCCTGTTCTCCAACGTCATGCTGGGCGCGCTCGGGCGCATCCCTGACTGGCGCGGCCTGCTCGGCGCCTGGCCGGCGGCGGACAAGACCAAGGCCATGGCGGCCCTGCACCGCGTCGGCGTGGCCGACTACGCCGCCCAGCGCGCCAACACCCTGTCGGGCGGCCAGCAGCAACGCGGCGCCATCGCCCGCGCCATCGTGCAAGGCGCCAAGGCCATTCTGGCCGACGAACCCGTCGCCTCGCTCGATCCCGTTTCGGCCCGCAAGGTCATGGAGCTGCTGGTCGAGCTGAACCAGCGCGACGGCCTGGGCGTCATCGTCACCCTGCACCAGGTCGACTACGCCATCCGCTATTGCGAGCGGGTGGTGGCGCTGAAGGCCGGTTCCATCGTCTATGACGGCCCCTCCAGCGGGCTGGACACCAAGACCCTCATCGACATCTACGGTCCCGAGTTCGAGGACGCGTTCTGGGAAGCCAAGGCATGAGCCGCATTCGTTCGCTTGCGGCGGGCCTGATCCTCGGCGCCGCCCTCATCGTCTCCGGCCTGACCGGGGTGCAGCCTGCTCAGGCGCAAACGCCTGCGGAGCCCGCTCGTCCCGCCAAGCTGGTCTTTTCGATCCAGTCGGCCGAAGGCCAGGCCTCGTCCGGCCCGATCTGGATGCCGCTGCTGAACGACCTTCAGCGTGAGCTGGGCATTCCGGTCGAGCCGATCTTCGGCTCCAACTACTCTGTCCTGGTCGAGGCCATGCGCGCCGACCAGTCCCAGGTGGCGTGGTTCTCGGCCCTGCCTGCGGTCCAGGCCGTCGACCGGGCCGGGGCCGAGGTCATCGCCCGCACCGTCGATCTCGAGGGCAAGGATTCCTACGTCTCCTCCCTGATCGTCAGGAAGGGCTCCGGTATCACTGTGGCGGACATCGAGCGTTGCGACCGCTCCATGACCTTCGGCCTCGGGGACGCCCAGTCCCTGTCCGGCACGCTGGCGCCCCTGACCTATTTCTTCGGCCCGAGGAATCTGGATCCGACGCGCTGCTTCAAGACCGTGCGCTCGGCCAACCATCAGGCCAACTCCTTCTCCGTGGCCAACGGCCTGGTCGATGTGGCCACGTCCAACTCGGTCAACACCGTCTTCCTCAACCGCCAGAATCCGGCGGTCGCCCGTCAGATCGAGGTGATCTGGGAATCGCCCCCCATCCCCGAGTCGGGCATTCTGGTGCGCGGCAGCCTGCCGGAGAGCCTGAAGGCGCAAATCCGCGAATTCTTCATCAACTACGGTCAGGGCTTCGGCCCCGAAGCCGACCGCCAGCGCGAAATCATGCGCGGGTTGAACTATTCCCAGTTCCGCCAAGCCGATAATTCCTATCTCGAGCCCATCCGCGAGATGAAGGCCGACCAGGCGCAACGCGAGCGCGCGCAGGCCAGCAGGGCGCCCGAGGCTGTCAGTTCCGGCTCGCGCGTCAAACAGGTGGCGCCCTTCGCCCTGATCGGTCTGCTGGCGCTCTACGCCATCGCCATGAACCTGCGCCGCCGTCGCGCCGCCGCGGCTGTGGCCGAGGGACAGATTCCGGCTCCGCCCGAGAAGTCCGCCGCCGCCTGGTCGCTGGACATTCTGCTGTGGGGCGGGTTCGCCATCATCCTGATCGCCAGCTTCACCCGCGTGGAACTGCCCAACGTCGTCAATCTGTTCGCCAATTCCGAAAACATGCGGAACTACGGCAAGGACTTCCTCAACCCGGACTTCTCGAAGTGGCAGTCGTTGGTCGGCCAGATGTGGCTGACGGTGCAGATCGCCCTGTGGGGCACCTTCCTGGCCGTCTTCCTGGCCGTGCCGCTCAGCCTGATGGCGTCGCGCAATCTGTCGCCGTCATGGCTGGTCTGGCCGGTGCGCCGGGTCATGGATATCCTGCGCTCCATCCCCGATCTGGTCATCGGCACGCTGTTCATCGTCGCCGTGGGCCTTGGCCCGTTGGCGGGGGTTCTGGCCATTGCGCTGAACACGGCGGGCGTTCTGGCCAAGCTCTTCTCGGAGGCGGTGGAGTCCATCGACGCCGGCCCCATCGACGGGGTCAAGGCGACGGGCGCAGGCCGTCTGCACGAGATCACCTGGGGCGTCCTGCCTCAGGTCGCGCCCCTGTGGACCAGCTTCGCCCTGTATCGCTTCGAATCCAACAGCCGGGCGGCCACCGTTCTGGGTCTGATCGGCGCCGGCGGCATCGGCCAGGTTCTGTTCGAAAGCCTGCAGGCCTTCGACTACCGCACGGTCTCCACGGTCGCCATCATCATCATCGTGGCTGTCACCCTGATCGACATGCTGTCCCAGGCGATGCGCAAGCGGCTGCTGTAACGGCGGACGACGCAGCTCGAAAAGAAGGCCCGGTCTCGCAGGAGGCCGGGCCTTTTTCTTGTCTGGACGGGAGGGTCAGCCCCTCAGATCAGGCGGCGTCGCCTCTTCGGTCAGGATGCGGATGGCCTCCTCGACCGAGACGATGGTCTGGGCCTGGCTGCCCAGGCGGCGGATGGCGACCTGGCCTTCTTCAGCCTCCTTGCGGCCCACCACGGCGATGGCGGGCACCTTGCCGACCGAGTGTTCGCGGATCTTGTAGTTGATCTTCTCGTTGCGCAGGTCGGTCTCGACGCGCAGGCCCGCGGCGCGGAACTTGGCGGCGACGTCTTCGGCGTAACCGTCGGCGTCCGAGGTGATGGTGGCCACCACGGCCTGGGTCGGCGCTAGCCACAGGGGGAAGGCCCCGGCGTAGTTCTCGATCATGATGCCGATGAAGCGCTCGAACGAGCCCAGGATGGCCCGGTGCAGCATGACCGGACGGTGCTTCTGGCCGTCTTCGGCGATGTACGTGGCATCGAGGCGTTCCGGCAGGACATAGTCCAGCTGGATCGTGCCGCAGGTCCATTCGCGGCCGATGGCGTCCTTGACGATGAAATCCAGCTTGGGCGCGTAGAAGGCGCCGTCGCCCTCCGTGACGACCGGCTCGGTCCCGGCGGCGCGGGCGGCCTCCAGCATCAGGGCTTCGGCCTTGTCCCAGAACTCGTCCGAGCCGGCGCGGTTCTCGGGGCGGGTGCCCAGGCTGATGTAGGCCGTCTCCATGCCCAGGTCGGCGTGGACGCTGCGCGCCAGCTTGATGAACTCGGCCGTCTCCTCGACGATCTGGTCTTCGCGGCAGAAGATGTGGGCGTCGTCCTGGGTGAAGCCGCGCACCCGCATCAGGCCGTGCAGCGAACCGGACGGCTCATAGCGATGGCAGGCCCCGAACTCGGCCATGCGCAGCGGCAGTTCGCGATAGGACCGCTGGCCCTGATCGAAGATCTGCACGTGGCCGGGGCAGTTCATCGGCTTGAGCGACAGGGTTTCGCCCTCGACCGTCTCACAGACGAACATGTTGGGGCGGTACTTGTCCCAGTGACCGCTCTGTTCCCAGAATTTGCGGTCCAGCACCTGGGGCGTCTTGACCTCGACATAGCCGGCGGCGTCCAGACGGCGGCGCATATAGGCCTCCAGCACGCGCCACAGGACCCAGCCCTTGGGGTGCCAGAAGACCATGCCGCGGCCCTCTTCCTGCATGTGGAAGAGCTCCATCGCCTTGCCGATCTTGCGGTGGTCGCGCTTCTCGGCCTCTTCTACACGCAGCAGATAGGCGTCCAGATCCTCCTTGGTCGCCCAGGCGGTGCCGTAGATGCGTTGCAGTTGCGCGCGGCTGGAATCACCGCGCCAGTAGGCGCCGGCCAGCTTGGTCAGCTTGAAGGCCTTGCCGACGAACTTGGTGGTCGGGAAGTGCGGTCCCCGGCACAGGTCGGCCCATTCGCCCTGTTTGTAGACGGTGATCGTCTCCGTGCCCGGCAGGTCGCGGATCAACTCGGCCTTGTAGGTCTCGCCGATCTTTTCGAAGTGGGCGATGGCCGTTTCGCGGTCCCAGACCTGACGCTCCAGCGGGGCGCCCCGGTCGATGATCTCGCCCATCTTCTTTTCGATCCTGGCGAAGTCGTCGGTCGAGAAGGGCTCGTCGCGGGCGAAGTCGTAATAGAAGCCGTCCTCGATGGCCGGACCGATGGTCACTTGCGTGCCGGGGAACAGCTCCTGCACGGCTTGCGCCAGCACGTGGGCGGCGTCGTGACGGATGGTCTCCAGCGCCTCGGGATCGTCGCGCATCAGCAGGCGGAAGTCGCCGTTCCCGTCGATGACGCGGTCCAGGTCGCGCTGCTCGCCGTTCCAGACGACCAGCGCCGCCTTCTTGGCCAGCGAAGGCGAGATGGCGGCGGCCACGTCGCGGCCGGTCGAACCGGCGGGATATTGACGCACGGCGCCGTCGGGGAATTTCAGTTCGATCATGGCTGTTCTTTTTTGATCTTGGCGGGCGGCACGGGATCATAACCCGAACTCCCGAAGGGATGGCATTTACAGAGACGGCGGACGGTGAGCCATCCCCCCTTGACCGGACCATGCTGGATCAGCGCGTCACGGCCGTAATCGGAACAGGTCGGCAGGAACCGGCACTGCTGCCCGATCAGGGGCGACAGCGTCAGCTTGTAGCCGCGATGGGCCAGCCGAACGCCGCGTTCATAGAGATTTCCGCCGGATGCCATGTCGTCGCGCTTATCCCCTGCAATGAGGGGCTGGGCAACACACCTATCCGGCGCGTCGAGTTCGCGGGGTGTAGGGGGACGTCTCGCCGGGGATGTGATCCGGCTCAGGCCAGCCCAGAACGCAGCTGTCGATACGGAACATCAGGGCGGCCTCATGCGCCTTCACCAGAGCCTCCAGCGCCACAAGCGTCGAGGCGTGGCGGGCGGGATAGTCCGCGACCTGTTTCAGGGCGCGCAGACCTTCGAACCGGCCCTCAGGCCCGTCGCCGCCGTGTTTGAGCATTAGGAGCATGTCGTCGCGGGCGTCGCGGACCTCGGCCAGGGTCGCGCCGATGGCGGCCTCTCCGACCAGGGCGGCCGCCGCCTGGCCGAGGGCGCAGGCCTTCACGTCCTGGGCGTAATGCGAGATGTGGCTGTTTCCGTCGATGCGCACGTCGATGGTCGCGCGCGAGCCGCACAGCTTGGCCACCTGCTCACCTGTGCCGTGCGGCAGTTCCAGCCGGCCTGCATGGGGCATGTTGGCCGCCAGCGTCAGTATGCGCGTGCTGTAGAGCTCGTCGATCATGAGCGATATATAGGGCCTCACCCGCCCTGGAGCGAGCCCCAGGTGCGGTTCTGGCCGGGCGAGGCGATGCGTTCGCGCAGCCAGGCCAGATTGCGGTCGGCGGCCTCGGGCGGCAGGTCGCGGCGCAGCATCTGCTCGGCCTCGCCCAGATTGCCGTTCAGCCCCAGCACCATGGCCAGGTTCAGTCTGATTTGCAGCGAGGCGCCCGGCTGGGCCACGGCGCGGCGCAACAGGGGTTCGGCGGCGGCGGTGTCGCCCCGCGTCACCGAGGCCATGGCGATATTGGTCAGGACATTGGGATTGTCGGGCGACAGGGCCAGGGCCTGGCTCCAGGCCGCGCGGGCGTCGTCGTTGCGCCTCACCTGCTCATAGGCCGTGCCCAGCAGGGACCAGACGCGCCAGTCGCCGGGCGCAAGGTCGCGCGCCTGTTCCAGCGCCGCGACGCCGTAGAAGGCCTGGCCCCGCGCGATATGGGCGCGGCCGACCTCCAGCATGGCCTCCACATTGGCGGGCTGGACCATCAGCACCCGCCCGGCCATCTCGGCGGCGGGTTCGAACCGACCCAGTTCGCGCAGGGCCTGTGCGGCCTTGACCCCGGCGACCGGGTCCATGGGGTTCAACTCGGCCTGGTTGGTCCAGAACACCTGGCGGCTGAGGGCGTCGGAGCGGTCATAGGCGGCGCGGACCTCGGCGGTCGCAGGCTGGCGCGGCGCAGCGGAGGCGGCGGCGTCGACAGGCGAGGGGGCGGACGGGGGGGCGGACTGGGGAGCGGGCGTCGCCTGCTGCGCCGTGACGGGCGTGGCCAGGGCGAAAAGCACGACGGCGGTTGCGATGCGGGCGGGCCTGCGCGACATGATGGCGCTCCGTGGATGTCGGGCCGCAGACTCGGTGGTTCGCGTCAACCTTTGGTTAACAACGCTCCGACCTGAAAGGCGCCGTCATGTCCGTCCACTTCCTCGACCCCGTGACCCATGAGACGGCGGGCGCCCTGCCGGTGCGTCTGGTCGGGGCGAAGGAGACGCTGGCGGGATCCGAGGCTGTCTGGGCCCAGGCGCATGACTTCACCGGCAAGGCGGGTCAACTGCTGGTCCTGCCGGGCGCGGACGGCGCCGTGTCGGGCGCTCTGTTCGGCGTCGGCGACGCCTTCGATCCAGCCAGCGCGCGCGCTCTGGCCGTCCGCCTGCCTCAGGGCCTGTGGCGGCTGGAGGGACTGGACGCGGGGCAAGCGGGGCAGGCGGCCCTGGCCTTTGCGCTCGGGAGCTACCGTTTCGACCGTTACAAGAGCCGACCCGTTTCCGCCGCTCGTCTGTCAGTCCCCGAAAGCGTGGACGCCGCCGCATTGCTGCGCATCGCCGCCGCCTGCGCCCTAGCCCGCGAAATGGTCGACACCCCCGCCGCCGATATGGGGCCTTTGCAGATCGAAACCATCGCCCGCGAGATCGCCGAGAGCGCGGGCGCGACCCTGACTGTCACCGCAGGCGACGCCCTGCTGGAGGAGAACTATCCGGCGGTTCACGCCGTGGGCCGCGCCGCCACGCCCGAGCGGGCGCCGCGGGTGCTGGAGATCGGCTGGAATCTGGACCGCGCCGACTGGCCCCTGGTCGCCCTGGTCGGCAAGGGGGTGGTGTTCGACACCGGCGGGCTGGACCTGAAGGGCGCGGCGGGTATGCGCAACATGAAGAAGGACATGGGCGGCTCGGCCCATGCCCTGGCGCTGGCCCGGCTGGTCATGCAGGCGGGGCTGAAGCTGCGACTGGTCGTGTTGGTCGCAGCGGTCGAGAACGCCGTCTCCGCCGACGCCTTCCGTCCCGGCGACATCCTGAACAGTCGCAAGGGTCTGACGATCGAAGTGGGCAACACGGACGCCGAGGGCCGGCTGATCCTGGCCGACGTCCTGACCCGTGCGGGCGAACATTCCCCCGACCTGACGCTGGATTTCGCCACCCTGACCGGCGCGGCCCGGATTGCTCTGGGGCCGGACCTGCCGCCGCTTTACACCGATGATGAGGCTCTGGCCCGTGACCTGCTGGAGGCGGCGTCGGCGGTCGGCGATCCCCTGTGGCGCATGCCGCTATGGCCCGGCTATCGCGCCGCGCTGGACACCGAAATCGCCAATGTGAAGAACGACAGCTCGGCCTGGGCGCAGGCAGGATCGGTCACAGCCGCCCTGTTCCTGCAGAAGTTCGCCCCGACCACAGGGGCCTGGGCGCATATGGATATCTTCGCCTGGAATCCCCGCGCCCGCCCCGGCTGGCCCGAAGGCGGCGAGGCCCAGGCCCTGCGCGCCTGCTTCGAAATGCTGTCGCGGCGGTATGGGGGCTGACGAAACATCAGGCGCACACGAAAAGGCCTCATTCCGTTAACTCCGCTTTCGCCTTCACAGGCCAGATTGCAGGATCACACAGACGGATATGCGTTTGACCTCTGCCGCCGCCTCTTTCGACCCGCGAACCACGCTTGCCCGGCCCGATCTGGCCGAACAGGCGCTGGAAGGCGTCGTGCGCGCGGGGACCTTCCGCGCCGTGCGGCCGATGCGATGCGTGGTGGCCGTGGCCGACATTCATGCGACCGCCGACGCCGCCGACAACCCTGTCGACCAGTTGATCCACGGTGAGGTCTTTGCCGTTCTGGACACCTACGGCGACCGCGTTTGGGGCCAGGCGCGCCGTGACGGCGTGGTCGGCTGGGTCCGGGCCGCCGATCTGACCGAGGGCGCGCCCCTGGCCGACGGCGTGGTCGTTTCGACCGTCGCGGCCCTGCCGCTCAACGCCTTGGTGCGGGAGGCTGACGCCGCCGCCGTGGCTTCGGCCCATGTCGCCCTGGCCGGGGTCTTCGCCGACGATCCTCTGAGCATCGCTGAACAGTTCCTGGGCGCGCCGCACAAGCCGGGCGGGCGCTCCATGCGCGGCGTCGACTGCTGCGGTCTGGTGCAACAGGCGCTTTACGCCTGCGGTCGCGCCGCGCCGCGCTATGCCGACCAGCAGGCCGAGCTGGGTCGGGGCGTTCCCGCCGCCGAGGCGCGTCGCGGCGATCTGGTCATCTGGCTGAAAGCCGATGAAGGTCCCTGGCGCGGTCATTCCGCCTTCCTGCTGGACGGCGAGCGGGTGCTGCATGCCACTGGCCGCCATGGCGCAGTCGTGGTCGAAGCCTTGTCTGAAGCCTTGGCCCGTTATGCCGCCGACGGCTTCGACGCCCCGGTCTTCCGCCGCCTCTGAGCGCCCGGACCCGCTGCTGACTGTGCGGTGAAATCTTCCAAGCCCGGATCGTTCAGGGCATTGGAATCCCGAGCTTCCCAGGTTCAGCGGACGAATGGTGAGGCTTCACGCTCGCTCTCGATCATGGCTTCCCGAAAGCGTGAGCGTCGCGCGGCTTGGCTTTGAGCCCTCCGGTCACTAGGTTCCGCCCAACAGCGGCGAGCACAGCCGCACCCAAAATCTCAGGAGACCGCCCATGACCGACGCTCGTCAGATCGATCTGGACAACCCCCTTGGCGTCGACGGCTTCGAATTCGTTGAATTCACCGGCCCGGACGGCGCCGCCATGATTTCCCGGCTGGAGCTGATGGGCTTCACCCAGACCCACGTGAACACGGCGACCGACGTGGTGCGTCTGAAGCAGGGCGACATCAGCTTCCTGGTGCATCGCTCGGGCAAGACGGCGCAGGCGGCGGATTTCGCCCGCGACCACGGCCCTTCGGCCAACGGCATGGCCTTCCGCACGGCGGACGCCAAGGCCGCCTATGAAGGCGCCCTGGCCCGCGGCGCTCATGCGGCCGCTGGCGTCGCCGGCGGCGCGCTTGGCGGCGACTATCCCTACATCCTGCAAGGCATCGGCGGTTCGCTGCTCTACGTCATCGACCAGTATGGCGAGAACGGCTCCCTCTATGAGGGCTGGGACGAGATCGAGGGCTGGGAAGAGGCCGAGCGCAAGAATTCCATGGGCCTCGAGATCCTGGACCACCTGACCCACAACGTTCGACGCGGTCAGATGCGGACCTGGTCCGGCTTCTACAACTCGATCTTCAACTTCGAAGAGCAGAAGTATTTCGACATCAAGGGCAAGGCGACCGGCCTGTTCTCCCAGGCCATGATCGCGCCCGACCGCGCCATCCGCATCCCGCTGAACGAGAGCCAGGACGACAACTCCCAGATCGAGGAGTTCCTGCGTCGTTACAATGGCGAAGGCATCCAGCACATCGCCCTGACCACGGCCGACATCTTCGAGACGGTCGAGGCCATGAAGGCGCGCGGCGTGGACTTCCAGGACACGATCGAGACCTATTTCGAACTGATCGACAAACGCCTGCCCAACCACGGCCACGACGTGGAGCGGATGCGCAAGAACCGCATCCTGATCGACGGTTCGGACGAGGAAGGCCTGCTGCTGCAGATCTTCACCCAGGACACCTTCGGTCCGATCTTCTTCGAGATCATCCAGCGCAAGGGCAATGAGGGCTTCGGCAACGGCAACTTCCAGGCCCTGTTCGACTCCATCGAGCTGGACCAGATCCGTCGCGGCGTCATCAAGGTCGACGCCTGAGGCTCGGGCGTTTGAAGGTCTCATTCGCGTCGCCGCCGTCCTGGCTGCCCTGGCTCGGTCCGCCGTTTGCGGGCTGGGCGGCGGCGGGGGTCGGGCGGCTGTGGCCCGAGGCGGGTTTTTGGACCGCGCTTCTGGCCGCGCTGATCTTCGGCTTCCTGCCCATCATCGTGCACAGGGTCTGGCGCGCCCGCGGCCAGCGGAACGACTGACGCAGCGACGATCTGACTTCGGGTGAATTTGCGGCTTCTTGCGTCTTCAGGTTGAAAGCCTGACGACCGTGGGTGGCCGTACGGACCAGCGTTCACTCAATTTTTCCATTTTCATACAATCTATACGTGTGTTCTCTGGCGCCACCTGTGCAACGGCGACGTCAAGGGAGCCTCATCGGTTCGAAATGGAACGGCGGCATGACGGTCAGGGAGATCACGGAGGCGGACTATCCGGCGGTGCAGGCTCTGCATCGCGGCGTGGGTTGGCCGCAGCGATCGCTGGCCGGCTGGCGCTGGCTGGGCGACAATCCCGCGCGTCATGAGATCGGCGCCCCTGCGGGCTGGGTTGTGGACGGCCCGGACGGTCAACCCGTCGCCCACCTGGGCAATATGATCCACCGCTTTCATCTGGACGGGCGGCCCCTGTACGGCGCCACCGGCTTTTCGATCATCGTCACGCCCGAGGCCAAGGGCACCAGCCGGGCGCTGATCAAGACCTTCCTCGGCCAGACCGGGATTTTCGCCGCCTACACCCTGAACGCCAACAGTCGCTCCCAGCCCCTCTACGCCCACCACGGCATGGTCCCGTGGCCGCAGGCCACCCATGCGCTCAAGCTCAGCTGGCGGGTCGCCCCTTTGACGCTGCTGGCCGGACGCGCGCTGCGCGGCTTGCTCAATGTCGCGCCGGGACTGGCCCCTTCGATGGGCGAGTGGTTCCTGAACGACCGGTTGGGACGGACCCCGCGCCTGCGTCTGCCCAACGGGGTCTCCATCCTGACCAGCCTGCGCGAAGGTTCGCCCTACGATCGCTTCCGCAAGGCGCTGGAACGCGAGGGCCGTCTTATGGGCGACCGCAGTCCGGAGACGCTGCGTCGGCGGCTGGCCGATCCGGACCTGACCACGGCGCCGTTGATCCTGGCGCACCGTCGGGGCGACGTCATCACCGGCTACGCCCTGGCCATGATGGCCAAGGCCAGCATCATCGAGGCGCCGGTGCTGGAGATCATCGATCTGGAGGCCCTGGCCTGGGACGACGAGGCCATTCCCGCCCTGATGAGCGGCCTGATCGCGGCGGCGCGGCCCATGGGGGCGGCCAAGGTGCGCTTGCAGGCCACCACGCCGCGCCTGCAGACCCGCCTGGGCGCCCACGCCTCCACGGCCGTGACCGAAGGCGGCTGGGGCCATTGCCACGCCCAGTTCATGATGGACGTGCCCTACGACCTGTGGTCGCCGACGCCCTATGACGGTGATTACGCCGCCTGCCTGCGCCCCCTGCCTCTGGTCGCAGGCAAGGTCAGCCGCGCCCGCGTCGGGACGGGCCGCAGCGAAGCGTCAAAGGTCTGAAGCTCAGTCCTTGCGGGCGCGCAGTTCGTCGCGGATCTCGACCAGCAAGGTTTCAGTCGGCGTCGGCGCCGCCGGCGCCGCTTCCGGTTCCGCCGCCTTTTCGCGACGCAGCTTGTTGATCATCTTGACCATCATGAAGATGACGAAGGCGACGATCAGGAACTGGATCAGCACATTGATGAAGGCGCCGTATTCGATGAAGGCCGGCTCGCCTGTCGGATTGGTCGGATTGACTGGCAGGGCCAGCTTCAGGTCGGCGAAATCCACGCCGCCGATCAGCCAGCCGATGGGCGGCATGACGATCTGATCGACCAGGCTGGTGACGATCTTGCCGAACGCCCCGCCGATGATGACACCGACCGCCAGGTCGACGACGTTGCCGCGGGAGATGAATTCCTTGAATTCGGTGGCCAGTCCCATGTGGGTCGTTCCTTGATGTTCTGAAAAGGCGGGTTTCAGGCGTCGCCCGTGGCGTTGAGCCGTTCCCGCAGTTCCTTGCCGCTTTTGAAGAAGGGCACGGCCTTGGCCGGCACATCGACCGCCTCGCCCGTGCGGGGATTGCGTCCGGCCCGCGCCGGTCGGCTGCGCACCGAAAAGGCGCCGAAGCCGCGCAGTTCGACCCGTCCGCCGTCGCCGAGGGAATCGACCATCCGGCCCAGGATCATGTTGACCACGCGCTCGACCTCGGCGTGGGTCAGGTGGGTGTTCTCGGCAGCGAGTTTCTCGATCAGTTCGGATTTGATCAAGGCAAGGCCCCCCGCTTGTTCATGCCATGGCGCGTCGCCGCGCCGTCCCCTCATCCGGAATGGGTCGTCCGCCGCTGCATGTCGAAGCCTGTTCGACGGCGCTGCGATCAAGGCTGTCCAACCCAAGTGCGTCATTAGTCACGACATTTGCCGCAATGAAAAGAGGCGAGGGGGATTTTCCTGCGTCGATAGGACGCTGGACACGAAAAAGGCGGCGGGATCGCTCCCGCCGCCTGATCCGTTCACGCTGTGAAGGGCCTATTCCTTGGAACCGGCCTTTTCACGCAGGGCGGCGCCGAGGATGTCGCCCAGCGAAGCGCCCGAGTCCGACGACCCGAACTGTTCGATGGCCGAGGCCTCGTCCTTCATCTCCAGGGCCTTGATCGACACCGAAACGCGGCGCGAGGCCTTGTCGATGCCGGTGACCATGGCGTCGACGCGGTCGCCGACGTTGAAGCGCTCGGTGCGCTGCTCGTTGCGGTCGCGCGACAGGTCCGACTTGCGGATGAAAGCGGTCGCCGGAGCGTCGTCTTCACCGAACTTGACCTCGATGCCGCCGGTTTCGATCGACGTCACGGTGACGGTGACCTGCTGACCCTTCTTGAAGGTGTCGCCTTCGATCGGATCGCCGCCCAGCTGCTTGATGCCCAGCGAGACGCGTTCCTTCTCGACGTCGACGTCCAGAACCTTGGCCTTGACGGTTTCGCCCTTGCGGTAGCGCTGGATGGCTTCTTCGCCCGAGACGTTCCAGTCCAGGTCGGACAGGTGGACCATGCCGTCGATGTCGTTGTCCAGGCCGATGAACAGGCCGAACTCGGTGGCGTTCTTGACTTCGCCCTCGACGGTCGAACCGATCGGGTTGGCGGCGACGAAGGCGTCCCACGGGTTGTCTTGAGCTTGCTTGAGGCCCAGCGAGATGCGGCGCTTGGAGGCGTCGACGTCCAGCACGACCACGTCGACTTCCTGCGAGGTTGAGACGATCTTGCCGGGGTGGACGTTCTTCTTGGTCCAGGACATTTCTGAGACGTGCACCAGGCCTTCAACGCCGGCTTCCAGCTCAACAAACGCGCCATAGTCGGTGATGTTGGTGATGCGGCCGGTCATCTTGGCGCCGACCGGGTATTTCGCTTCCACGCCGTCCCACGGGTCGGTCTGCAGTTGCTTCATGCCCAGGCTGATGCGCTGGGTGTCCGGGTTGATCTTGACGATCTGGACCTTGACGGTGTCGCCGACGGCGAGGACCTGCGAGGGGTGCGAGACGCGCTTCCACGACATGTCGGTGACGTGCAGCAGGCCGTCGATGCCGCCCAGGTCCACGAACGCGCCGTAGTCGGTGATGTTCTTGACCACGCCTTCGCGGACTTCGCCTTCCAGCAGCTGGCCGACCAGTTCCGTGCGTTGTTCAGCGCGGGCTTCTTCCAGAATGGCGCGACGCGAGACGACGATGTTGCCGCGCGGACGGTCCATTTTCAGGATGGCGAAGGGCTGTTCCTTGCCCATCAGCGGGCCGACGTCGCGCACCGGGCGGATGTCGACTTGGCTGCCGGGCAGGAAGGCCGAGGCGCCGCCCAGGTCGACCGTGAAGCCGCCCTTGACGCGGCCGATGATGGCGCCGTTGACCGGCTGACCTTCGGCGAAGACGATTTCCAGACGGGTCCAGGCTTCTTCGCGGCGAGCCTTGTCGCGGCTGATGACGGCTTCACCCAGAGCGTTTTCGACGCGTTCCAGGTAGACTTCGACGTTGTCGCCGACCTTCGGGATCACGGCGCCTTCGCCGATGCCGAACTCGCGGGCCGGGATGCGGCCTTCGGTCTTCAGACCGACGTCGATGATCAGGATGTCCTTTTCCATGCCGACGACGCGGCCGTGGACCACCTGGCCCTCGCCGAGGTCACGACCCTGGAGGGTCTCGTCAAGCAGGGCGGCGAAATCGTCGCGCGAAGGGGAGAAGTTGGTGTCAGTCATGCAGAAATAAGGTTTCTAACGGTTGTGGCGCGTGACCGGACGGTCCTCGCGCGAGGTGAAGTTGAAGGTGGGTCGATCATGTCGATACGGGGCCGAAGACCCTGAAACGCCCGCGGAAGCCGAGGGTGGGTGCGTTGGATTTGCCTTGAGGTTCCTCAGGAACCCTGTCGGACACGCGCCGCCTCGACGATACGGCGGGCCGCATCGAAGGCCGTGTCTATATCCATTTCGGTCGTGTCCAGCAAGACCGCGTCTTCGGCCTGGACCATGGGCGCCGCGCCGCGCCCGGCGTCGCGTTCGTCGCGACGGCGGATGTCGGCCAGCATGTCCTCAAAAGCGATCTGGTCGCCGCGCGCCGACAACTGCTTCCAGCGGCGCATGGCCCGCACCTCGGCCGTGGCGGTGACATAGAGTTTGGCCGTGGCGTCCGGCGCGATCACCGTGCCGATGTCGCGCCCGTCCAGAACCGCGCCGCCCGCCTGGGCCGCAAATTCGCGCTGAAGATCCAGCAGCGCCGCCCGCACGCCGGGATAGCCGGCGATGCGGCTGGCCGCCTCTCCAGCCTCGCCCGTGGTCAGGCCGGCGTCATCCGACAGGGCCGAGGCGTCCAGCGCCCGCGCCACGGCTTCGGCGGCGTCGGCGTCGTCCAGCGACCCGCCGGACGCCAGCACGCCTGCCCCGACCGCGCGGTACAGCAGGCCCGTGTCCAGATGCGGCAGGCCGTAGGTCCGCGCCAGACGGGCGGCGATGGTGCCCTTGCCCGAGGCGGCGGGGCCGTCGACGGCGATGACCAGGCTCATGCTTGCGACGTCGCCTTCGTCAGCGCCCGCGCGGCGATGAAGCTCAGCGCTAGGCACAGCAGCACAATCAATATGTGGATGGTCAGAACGCCCCAGAACAGGCCCGCCTGTTCGGCCAGACGGATGTCCGCCCCGCTGCGCAGCAGGATTCGGCCCTCGTTCAGATGGCGAAAGCCGGACCAGCTGACCACGCCCGCCGCCGCCAGGAACAGAACGGCGTCGATCGCCTGACGTCCCTTCGACTTGGGCCGCCCGGTGACAGAGGTTGAGGATCGATTGAAGCGCATCATGCCGCTTCGATAGACGCGCGAAGGCCCGCCATCAATGCGGCTGTTTGCGACCGAAGATCGCCTGCAGCGCCGAGGATGCACAGATGACCGCCATGCCCGCGCCGCACAGCAGGGCCGCGCCGATGAAGGCGGCCATGGCCCAGAAGGCGAACGGATGATCGGCGGCGCTCAGGCCCGGACCCTTGCGGCCCGGCAGCCAGCCGCTCTGGACGATGTCGATGAACTCGCGTCCGCCGATCCACAGGCCAAACGCCAGAAAGCCCGTGGCGATCAGCGGCGTCAGCCATGGCGCGCGCGAAGCCTTCGTCGGCGCGGTCACGCGATCTCCGCGCCCAGGCTCCGCATCAGTTCGACGAAGCCGGGGAAGCTGGTGGCGATCATGCCGGGTTCGTCGACCGTCACCGGCTGTTCGGCGGCGAGGCCCAGCACCAGATGGCTCATGGCGATGCGATGGTCGCCGTGGGTGGTCACGGTCGCGTCCCCCCTTACGGCGCCTCCGGTGACGATGAAGCCCTCCGGCTCCTCCTCGACCTGCACGCCGCAGGCCTGCAGGCCCGCCGCCATCAGGGCGATGCGATCGCTCTCCTTGACCCGCATTTCGCCGATGCCGCGCATGACGGTCCGGCCCTCTGCGAAGGCGGCGGTGGCGGCCAGTATGGGGTATTCGTCGATCATGGAGGCGGCGCGCGACGGCGGCACGACAATGCCCTTGAGCGCCGAATGGCGGGCGGTGACGTCGGCCACCTCTTCACCGCCGCTGCTGCGACGATTGGAGAAGGTCAGGTCGGCGCCCATGTCGATCCATGTATCGAACAGGCCGGTGCGCAAGGGATTCAGCATGACGTTCTCGACCGTCACGACCGAGTCCGGCACCACCAGACCCGCCGCCAGGGGGAAGGCCGCCGACGACGGATCGCCCGGCACGGCCACGGCGGTCCCGGTCAGGGCCTGACCGCCCGCCAGCGTCACGCGCCAGCCCTCGCCCATGGGTTCGACCCCGACCTCGGCCCCGAAGGCGCGCAGCATCCGCTCGGAATGGTCGCGGCTCTTTTCCGGCTCGGTGACGGTAGTGACGCCCTCGGCGTTCAGCCCGGCCAGCAGGATGGCCGACTTGATCTGGGCCGAGGCCACGGTCTGGACGTAGTCGATCGCCTTCAGCCCGCCGCCCATGACGGTGACCGGCAGCCGGTCCTCGGTTCCCAGCCAGTCGAAGCGCGCGCCCATGGCGGCCAAAGGTCCCGTGACCCGCTTCATCGGCCGCTGGCGCAGGGAGGCGTCGCCGTCGAAGCTGACTGTCACCGGATAACCCGCCGCCGCCCCCATCAGCAGCCGCACGCCCGTTCCGGCATTGCCGCAGTCGATCAGGGCCGCAGGGCTGGTGAAGCCGCCGCCCCCTTCGACCCGCCAGCGTCCCTGATCCAGTCGTGTGACTACGGCCCCGAACGCCCGGGCCGCCTCGGCGGTGGCCAGGATGTCGTCGCTCTCCAGCAGGCCCTCGATCTCGGTCGTGCCCGTGGCCATGGCCCCCAGGATCAGGGCGCGGTGCGAGATCGACTTGTCGCCGGGCGCACGCGCCACGCCGTTGAGCGCGGTGGCGCGGACAGAGGTGAAATGGGTCGGATCGGTCACCCGGCGTCTCCGAATTGAAAGGCGGCGCAGGCGGCGCGGGAGAGATGGCTTTTGACAGCGGCCCTCCACAGTGGCAAGGGAGCCGCCCGAATTCCAACTTCCGCCAAAGGTCTATCCCGTGGCCAATCCCGAACTGGGCCAAAAGCAGCTCTGCCCGAACTGCCAGGCCAAATTCTATGATCTGGGCCGTCGCCCGGCTCACTGCCCTAAGTGCGCGACCGACTTCGATCCCGAAGAAGCGCTGAAGCTGCGCAACCGCCGCGGTCGTCCGGCCGGCTATCCCGCCGACGACGAGGCCGAGGATCAGGTCAAGGACAAGTCGGCTGACGGCGACGAGGACGAGGAGGAGGAAGCGACCTCCACCCCCGAAATCGACCAGGAAGGCCATGAGCCCATCCTGACGCCTGACGACGACGACGAAACGCCCGTCGATCCGACCGAAGAGTCCGGCATGGGCGAAGCGGGCGATGACGACGATGTTCTGGCCGACGATGACGACGACGATTCCGTCCCCTTCATTGAAGACGAAGACGACGACAATTTCGAAGACGATCTGGTGACCCCGTCCAAGGACGAGGACTGACGATTTTCGACGTCACCGGGCCTGTTTTTCACGGGTTCGGCGGCGTCGAAAATAAATGCGGAAACGGGCTTGATCGAGATCAGACCCTGACATAGTTTCCGCCGCCTCGCTGCAGGGCATCTCTGCACTGCGGCGGACCAAACGACAGGGCCACGGCCTTGAAATTTGGGGCTTTAGCTCAGCTGGTAGAGCGCTTGCATGGCATGCAAGAGGTCAGCGGTTCGACTCCGCTAAGCTCCACCATCGAAGGCCCTGCGGAACACCGCGGGGCCTTCGTCCTTTCTGCTCCCCTCCAGAAACAGCGCAGGCCGCTCACGACGAGCGGGACGGGTCCGTCAGGGGTTCGCCGTAGTTGCGGTCGCCGTGCAGATTGGCGGCCAGCGGCGCAGTGGTGCGCTCGATCATCCGGTGGACGACGGGTCTGTCCGGCCCCTGATGCAGGGCGTGGATGCCTTCGCTGACCGCGGCGTCGGCGTGGGTGATGCGCTGGTTGTGGCGCACATAGTCCAGCCAGGTCGGCGTCTGGTATTTCTCGACCCAGACGTCCGGCTCGGCCAGGTCGCGCATCAGGTGCCACTGGCGCGCGCCGTCGCGCCTGCGGATGCGGCGCCGTTCGTCCATCAGGGCCAGGAAGGCGTCTATGTCTTCGGTGCGGATGCGATAGGCGATGGTCACCACCACCGGCCCGCTGCGCGGCTCGATCGGCAGCTCTGTCTGCGGCTCGGTCCAGCGCTGCAACAGGTCCATGTTCAGATTGCTGCTGGAGGGCAGGGGAATCTTCAGGCCGATCAGCACGCAGACCGCCAGCACCCCCGCCGACACGGCCAGAGCCGTCTGCACGCCATAGCCTTGAGCCAGGGCGCCCCACAGCCAGCTGCCGCCCGCCATGCCGCCGAAGGCCGCCATCTGATACAGGGCCAGCGCCCGCGCCACGACCCAGCGCGGCACCGACATCTGCACCGTGACATTGAAGGTCGACAGCACCAGAACCCAGCCGGCGCCGGCGATCATCAGGGCCGGCAGGCTGAGCGCGATCCACGGGCTGTAGGCCAGAACCAGCGCCGCCGCCGCAAAGGCCAGGGCGGCCACGCGCACCACGGTCTCGGTCTCGTATTTCGCCCTCAGCCGCCCGACCAGCAGCGCTCCGCCGACCGCGCCGACGCCGAAGGCGCCCAGCAGCAGGCCGAAAGCCAGGGGGCCGCCGCCGCTTTCGCGTGCGACCACAGGCATCAGGGCCTGAACCGCACTGGCCCCCACGCCGAACACCACGGCGCGCAGCAAGACTGCTGTGACGCGCGGCGACAGGGCGGCGTAGCGAAGCCCGCCCGCCATGGCCGCCAGCAAGCCTTCGCGCGGCAGGGTCTGGCGCGGCCGTTCGGGCTTCCAGCGGAACAGGACGATCAACAGGCCGATGTAGCTGAAGGCGTTGACTGCAAAGGCCGCCGCCGCCCCCGCCGCCGCCACGATGACGCCGCCGATGGCCGGGCCGACGCTGCGGGCCATGTTGAAGCCCATGGAGTTGATGGTCACCGCTCCGGCCAGATCCTCACGCGGGACCATGTCGCCGACCGACGCCTGCCAGGCCGGGCCGTTGAAGGCGACGCCGCAGCCGATCAGGAAGGTGAAGCTCAACAGCACCCAGGGTGTGATCCAGCCCATCCACGTCATCACCGCCAGACTGGCCGAAACCAGCAGCATGAAGGTCTGGGCCGCCAGCATGATCCTGCGCCGGTCGACCGTGTCGGCCAGAGCCCCCGCCGCCAGCGACAGCAGCATGATGGGCAGGGTCACCGACGCCTGCACCAGCGCCACCATCTGGGCCGAGGCGATGGAGGTCATCATCCAGGCGGCGCCCACCGACTGGATCAGGCCGCCGAAATTGGTCACCAGACTGGTGATCCACACCGCCCGGAACACTGGATGCTGCAAGGGCGCGAGGGCGGACCGGCGCGGCGGCGAAGGGGGCGGCGTCTCTGTGGCGGCGGGCGACGTCATGCCGCGCGGGCCTCCGCATCGGCGCCGACGGACGGATCGGGACAGAAAACCACCATCGCTCCAGTCCACACGCCTTCTGCGTCATAGGCAAGGCGCAAGCGGTCTTCGTCCAGGCTTTGCCCAGGCTTTGGTTGATCCCGGCGGCGTCTTTCCCCATCTATGACGTGCAGCCGCCGTCCTGCCGACTTCGGGGGACATTTTCCGGGCTGTGGTCGCTTTTGCGAGGACCCGATGACGACACGCACCCTGTTGTTCGACAGCCCATTCCTTTTGGGGTTCGACCATACCCGCGCCCAGATCGACCGCGCAGCACGGGCGGCGGCGGACAGCTACCCACCCTACAATGTCGAACAGCGCGGCGAACGCGCGGTGCGCATCACCCTGGCCGTAGCCGGCTTCGGTCCTGACGATCTGGCGGTGACGCTGGAAGGCCGTCAGCTGACCATTGCGGGCAAGCGCGAGCCTTCGCCCACGGGCGATCAGGCCTTCCTGCACCGCGGCATCGCCGGGCGCGGCTTCGTGCGCAACTTCGTCCTGGCCGATGGGCTGGAGGTGGACGGCGCCGAACTGGAGCATGGCTTGCTGCATATCGACATGAGCCGCCCGGACACGGTTCACGCCATCAGGCGGATTCCGATCACTACGGCCTGACGGTCCCGTTCGATCGCCGCTGCGGGATCGAACCCAAGCTCCACAGGAGCGTTATGAGATTAAGGAGGCGGTCATGATGACGCCGAGAATGACGAAAAAAGACTTTGCAGGCCTGGGCGCGCCGGACTTGGTCTATGTGCGCGCCATCCGCGCCGCCGACCTGCTGGCCGACGCCCGCGTCAATGTGGTGGAGGATGTCGAGATCGACCCCGACTCCACCCTCTACGCCGTTCATGGCGCAGACGGCGAGCGTCTGGCGGTCATGATCGACCGCGAAACCGCCTTCGCCGCCGCCATGGCCCATGAGCTGGAGCCGGTGTCGGTCCACTAATGGCGGCGGGTCAGCCCGCCAGGGCCGCCCGCACCGCCGCCAGACCTTCTTCAGCACGCGCGCCGTCGGGGGCGCCGCCCTGGGCGAAGTCGGGCTTGCCGCCCGCGCCCTGACCGCCCAGCGCCAGAACCGCCGCGCGGGCCAGATCGGCCGCATTGACCTTGCCTGAATCGGGGCCAGCCATGTCGCTGGTCACCGCGACGGTGATCGCCGCCTTGCCGTCCGTCACGCCGATCAGGGCGACGACGCCGGTGCCGACCTGTTTGCGGAAGTCCTCGGCCACGCCGCGCAGACCCTTGCCGTCCACGCCGTCGAGGACACGGGCGATCAGCTTGACGCCGTTGATCTCTTCCGGGGCCGCGTTGGCGCCCGAACCGCCGCCCAGGGCCAGCTGCTTCTTCAGGTCGGCGACCTGCTTCTCCAGCGCCTTGCGTTCAGCCGTCAGAGCCTCGACCCGGGCCGGGACGTCGGCGGTCTGGATCTTGAAGCCTTGCGCCAGCGAGCGCGCGATATTGGCCTGGCCCAGCAGGTGCTGGCGCGCAGCCTCGCCGGTCAGGGCCTCGATGCGGCGGACGCCGGCGGCGACGCCGCCTTCCGACACGATCTTGAACAGGGCGATGTCGCCGGTACGCGCCACGTGGGTGCCGCCGCACAGTTCGACCGAATAGGCGCCGTCACCGGCCAGGGCGTGGCCCAGGGTCAGGACGCGAACCTCGTCGCCGTACTTCTCGCCGAACAGGGCGACAGCGCCGGCCTCGATGGCGGCCTCGGGGTGCATCAGGGCGGTCGTGGTCGGCAGGTTCTGGCGGATGACCGCGTTCACCTCGTCCTCGATGCGGGCCAGTTCGTCCTCGGTCACGGGGGCGTTGTGGCTGAAGTCGAAGCGCATGCGTTCGGCGTCGACCATCTGGCCCTTCTGGGCGACGTGGGGGCCGAGCACGTTCTTCAGCGCCGCGTGCAGCAGGTGGGCGGCCGAGTGGTTGGCGCGGGTCGTCGGGCGCGAGCCCGGCTCGACCGTGGCCGTCACCGTCGCCCCGACCGTCAAGGCCGCGCCCTGGGCCACCTGAACCGCGTGAACGAACAGGTCGGCGTGCTTCTTGGTGTCCAGCACCCGGCCTTCGCCGTTGGTCCAGACGAAGCCGCCCTTGTCGCCGGCCTGACCGCCGCCTTCGGCGTAGAAGGGGGTCTGGTTGAGGACGACCTCGACCACTTCGCCGGCTTCGGCGGCGTCAACGGCCACACCGTCCTTGAGGATGGCGACGACCTTGCCTTCGCCGGTCTCGCTTTCATAGCCGGTGAACTCGGTGACGCCGTGCTGGTCGCGCAGGGCCAGCCAGGCGCCCGCGGATGCCGTCTGGCCGGAGCCGGTCCAGTGTTCGCGCGACCGGGCGCGTTGTTCTTCCATGGCGCTTTCGAACCCGGCCACATTGACGGAGAAGCCGCGACGGCGGGCTTCGTCCTGGGTCAGGTCCAGCGGGAAGCCGTAGGTGTCGGATAGGGTGAAGGCGGTCTGGCCGTCCAGCATGTCACCGGGTTTGAAGCCTTGGACGGCCGTGTCGAACAGGTTCATGCCGCGGCCCAGGGTGGTGCGGAAACGGATCTCTTCCTGCTTCAGCGTGTCCTCGATGAAGGCCTGGGCGCGGCGCAGCTCGGGATAGGCCTCGCCCATCTCCTCGACCAGGGTCGGCACCAGACGATGCATCAGCGGGTCCGACGACCCCAGCAGGTGAGCATGGCGCATGGCGCGGCGCATGATGCGGCGCAGGACATAGCCACGGCCCTCGTTCGACGGGGTCACGCCGTCGGCGATCAGGAAGGACGACGAGCGCAGGTGGTCGGCGATGACGCGGTGGCTGGGGGCGCGCTCGCCCTCGGCCTTGGTCGAGGTCAGCTCTTCCGAGGCGCCGATCAGGCTGCGGAACAGGTCGACTTCGTAGTTGGAGTGGACGCCCTGCAGCACGGCGGCGATGCGCTCCAGACCCATGCCGGTGTCGACGCTGGGCTTGGGAAGGTCGCGAACGATCTTATCGTTCTCCTTCTCGTACTGCATGAAGACGTTGTTCCAGATCTCCACGAAGCGGTCGCCGTCCTCGTCCGGCGAACCAGGAGGGCCGCCGAAAATGTGGTCGCCGTGGTCGTAGAAGATCTCGGTGCAGGGACCGCACGGGCCGCTGTCGCCCATGGCCCAGAAGTTGTCGGCGGTGGGGATGCGGATGATCTTGTCGTCCGAGAAACCGGTGATCTTCTTCCAGATGTCGAAGGCTTCGTCGTCGGTGTGATAGACGGTGACCAGCAGGCGGTTGGGGTCGAGGCCGAATTCCTTGGTCAGCAGGGTCCACGCGCTCTCGATGGCGTGGTCCTTGAAGTAGTCGCCGAACGAGAAGTTGCCCAGCATTTCAAAGAAGGTGTGGTGACGCGCGGTGTAGCCGACGTTGTCCAGGTCATTGTGCTTGCCGCCGGCGCGCACGCATTTCTGCGAGCTGGTGGCGCGCTTGTAGGGCGGGGTCGAAGCGCCCGTGAAGTAGTCCTTGAACGGCACCATGCCCGCGTTGACGAACAGCAGGGTCGGGTCGTTCTGCGGCACCAGCGGAGCCGACTGCACCTTCTCGTGGCCGTCCGCCGCGAAGTAGTCGAGGAAGGTGGAGCGGATCTGTTTCAGGCTGGTCATGGTCGTATCGTTTCGAACGGAGCGGGGCGGCGGGAAGGCGGAGCCTTGCGTCATATAGGGCCTCGCCGTCGATTGCATCATTTTCGCGGAAGTTGCGGTCTTCGGGCATGAAAAAGGCCGCCAGACACAAGGTCTGGCGGCCGCTCCGTCCGGCCCGGCCCACGGGGTCGGTTGGCGGGTCGTGAACCCGGCCGGAGAAGGTCTGTGGTCTGGGCGACCGGGTTCAGCGCGTGATGCGCAGCCAGCTGAGGGGAGGGATCAGCCCTCGAGGTCCTGGCCCTCATCCGGTTCGGGCGTTCCCAGCAGTTCGTCGGCGATCTTGGTCGTGGAGGCGCGGACGGCCTTTTCGATGGACTCCGCCACGTCCGGGTTGGCCTTCAGGAAGTTGCGCACATTCTCGCGTCCCTGGCCGATGCGCTGGCTGTCGTAGGAGAACCAGCTGCCCGACTTCTCGACGATGCCGGCCTTGACCCCCAGGTCGATGATCTCGCCCAGTTTGGAAATGCCTTCGCCGTACATGATGTCGAAGATGACCTCGCGGAACGGCGGGGCGACCTTGTTCTTGACCACCTTGACGCGGGTGGTGTTGCCGACGACCTCGTCGCGGTCCTTGATGGCGCCGGTGCGACGGATGTCCAGGCGGACCGAGGCGTAGAACTTCAGCGCATTGCCGCCCGTCGTCGTTTCCGGCGAGCCGTACATGACGCCGATCTTGTGGCGGATCTGGTTGATGAACAGGACGATGCACTGGCTCTTGTTGATCGAGGCGGTCAGCTTGCGCAGCGCCTGCGACATCAAACGCGCCTGCAGGCCGGGCAGGCTGTCGCCCATCTCGCCTTCGATTTCCGCACGCGGCGTCAGGGCGGCGACGGAGTCGACCACCACAATGTCCACGGCGCCCGAACGCACCAGGGTGTCGACGATCTCCAGCGCCTGTTCGCCCGTGTCGGGCTGCGACACCAGCAGGTCGTCCAGATTGACGCCGAGTTTCTGAGCATAGCCGGGGTCGAGCGCGTGTTCGGCGTCGACGAAGGCGGCGACGCCGCCGGCCTTCTGGATTTCGGCCACCGTGTGCAGGGCCAGGGTGGTCTTGCCCGAGGATTCAGGGCCGAACACCTCGATCACCCGTCCGCGCGGCAGACCGCCGATGCCCAGCGCCATGTCCAGACCCAGCGAACCGGTCGAGACTGAAGGAATGGCCTCCGTCACGCCGTTCTTGCCCAGCTTCATGACCGAGCCCTTGCCGAAGGCCCGGTCGATCTGTGCGATCGCCGCCTCCAGTGCGCGCTGCTTGTCGCCGTCGTCCTTGCCCACCAATTTGAGATTCGCCTGTGCCGCCACTTTGCCGCTCTCCTTTGCCATGATTCCGTTCGGTACCCGAAAGGAGAGGCCCGCCTTCGGTCCTGTGACCGTGACCCGCTCCCGATGAAGCGGACTATGTGCATGGTTTGTTCTCGTTGCCAATATGTTCTTTTCGGAACGCGGCGGGGATAGAGCTACCGGCCGGACGAGCCGCACTCTGGGCACTAGGTGAGCGGAACAGTCTCAGGATGCTCTATGCCGCTACGGTCGGCTTAAGCGGACGCCCTCGCCTTTGTCGCCTGCCGGAATGAATTCGATACCGGCACGGATCAACGCCGTTTCGAGCGAAATCAACGTACTTGAACGGGAATCCACCTGACCCCGCTCCAGTCTTGTCAGGGCATTCAGGGATACGATTGCTCGATCGGCCAAGTCCTGTTGCGACCAGCCCAACAACGCTCGTGCCGCCTTGATCTGTCGCGATGTGATCATGGCGACCACCATCGACAGCCACCGGATCATCGCCACTATGAGGTGATTATTTCACCTCATTAGGTGATAATTTAACCCTATATGATAAGTTTAAAAGCGAGAGTAACCTAAGGAGCATCTCACATGCGCGGTTCGAAAGTCGTCAGATTCGCGGGGGCTGCAATGATTGCAGTTGCGCTGATGCTCTTCGGTGCGAGGGCGAGCTTCGCTGAGCCGAGCGTTTCGGGAACTTACGTCAGCGTCACGCCCAACTCCGTCGAACTGATCAGTCTTGTCCAGACGGCGGATGGGCGGATCGTGGGGCGTATCGAATCCACTAGCCTTGATGGAACGGGCTCGGTCAAACGATCTGCGATGACGGTCGAAGGCGCTGGTGACGGTGAGGCGTTGCTCCTTACGGCACAATCCATTCTCCTGTCCTTGGGCAGCTCGCCTAGTTTCTCGGGAGTCATTGAAGGCGATGTGCTGGAGCTCTCGTGGCAAGGCGGACGCCGGTCTTATCGACGCGGGACCGCCGCACAGTTTCACTCGGCAGTCGGCAGCCTGGAGGCGAGGTCGCTCAATGTCAGGAACCGGCAGGCGTTCGACACAGCCTCAGCCAATCTCCTACGGTTGACGCAAGCCCTTGATCGCATCGACGCGCGATTGCCGGAACTAAACGGTCAACTCGCCGATGCCGCGCAACGTTATCGCGACCTATTCCCCCGACTCCATAACCGCAGACGTGCCCAAGCCGCGCTGAGCGCATTTCCCGGACAGGGTCTGGAAACAATGAGGGCCGGAACGGATGCCAGCAGCTACGCTCTGGATATCGACGCCGTCGGGCTGGAGATCACTGGCTATCGCACGGAAATGCAACGTCGGTTCGATGAGGCTAGGTCGCTGGTCGGTGTTGTGAACGCCCATTGCACAGGAAGGCCAAACGGCAGTGAGGCTCTTTGCCGTGAGTTGGTAATCCAGCAGGCGAGGTTGGAGCGGTTTAGCGTGGCGACCCGTGCGGAATTCGGAATCGTCGAGGCGGCGTATCGCGAAGCATCGGTTGATACGCCGCCGGGACGGCGTTGGCTGGATAGCGTCACCGGTAGGGGTCGTAGGTAGCGTAACCGCCCATCGCAAACATTCAGCGGGTCCGCGTTCCGGCGATGGCTTACTAGCCGGCGACCACTTGGCAAATTCGCCGCGCCAACTGTGGCGCGAGCCGACAGACGCCATCTGACCGAGTGACGAAATCAGCGCCTGTGAATGCCGACGACAGCATGAACTTAAGCACCTTTGCGTCGACCTCGGCGCGGCGAGGTTCGATCATGTCGAAGACGAAGGGGAGCGCATCGGCTTCCTTGCGATCGTGGTGCATTATCCCCCGGCGCGGATCGTAGCCTTCCGCGACCAGTTCGATCTGCACCTGACTGTAGAGCGTTCCATAGGCGTAGTTCAGCATAGCATTCAGTGGGTGTTTGGCGTTGCGGTTGGACAGTGATCGACCACTGCCGACTGAGTTGCGGCCATTGATCGTCAACCATGCATCGGGGATCGGATGGCGACGACGCGATCGCCACTCTAACTGCAATCCCTGCCAGGATGCGAAGTATGCCCCTGCGGCGACCGCTTCAATCATGCGCAACTCGTCGATGCTGGCCACCGAACCGCTACCAACCTTTTCCAGCGCCGCTTCGATCCGGCTGATCGCGGGTGCTGCTGATTTCGCGGGAATGACGAGGCGCAGGGTTTCGAGGCTGCTTTCCAGCTTGCGCTCGATCAGATCGCAGGAGAACGCCAACCGCCTTGCGGGATCGTCGCGGGTTTCGATCTGCCAGCGGACTTTATCGGGGCACATGGCAAAGCCGGACCCACCGATGACGCTGGCCGCGTCGCCCTGATAACTCACACGAACAAGGGGCACGCCTTGTGCCGAGAGCCAACTCACCACGTCGAATGACAGCGACCCGCTGCCGTCGAGCATGACAATCCGGGGCGGCAGATCGCGAGCCCCTTTGAAGAGACGCAGTTCCCGGCGCTCCTGCGGCCAATGCGTGAAGCCGTCGCGGATTAGCAGCGTACCTTTGTCGATCTTCAAGGAGACGCCGTGACCACACAGGATCAGGGGGGCGCGTGGGCGCTCATGCTTCCCACGAGGTCGTCGAACGCGATCGTTTCGGGCGCTCCAATACTCATTGCGAGCAGCCCAGGCGACATCGTCTTGCCCGTTGATTTCTGCCACTGATCCCAGGTTGGAACTCGCGCTTGGCGAACTCGTGGCTCGCTAATTCTCCTAGCAAATTTCAGTGCGAAACGGAATCCAAACTCATGGATAACGGGGCATGAAAGGCAGATTGAATCCCAACGATCTCGATCAAAAAGACCGCTGGCGATAGCTTTCCATTGCCACCCTGAATTCCTCAGGCGTGACGGCTTCACCGTCGCCTTCCATCATTTCGAGGCTCTCGGCTAAGAAGTCCAATCGCCGGACGGGATCGCGTCCACACAGACGATCGTTCGCAATCTGATATATCTGGCGCAGCAGGTCATCGATCATTTGCCGGCTTCCCAAGCTCCTTGTACCTAGCGTGATCGCAATCACGAAAAACACCGATGCATGTCTGGAGCCGCCAAGTAGATGGGCGAATGGAGCCAGGCGGCGCATCAATCTCATGCGCTCACGCAAAATGCGGCGGGCCAAGATCAAGTCGGCTTCCGAGCACTCCGCAACATAGTCGGATGCCACCTCGCTAAGGTAGCCGGGTCGCCAAACGTCGGCGAGCGAAACCCCGATCTCATCAGGGGTGATATCATGCCCCCATGAGCGGCTTGATCGCGTCCTGAAAAATCCGGCCAACCTCGGTCTCGGTTTCCTCGTTGAACTCAAGCTTCACGACATCCCGATAGAGTTCGGGAGAAATGCCCAAATGCGGGCTCGCAATCAGTTCGTCGAGGATCATCGAGAACGGATTGTCCTTGGCTCCCGATGGAGCTTTCTCGAACGTCGTGGAGCCTCCGGATCGAACGTATCCGCTATCCGTCAAATAGCGGGATTGTCGCCGACTTCGTTTCAGCTCCCGCTGCAATGACTGACGGAGCACGTCGAAGGGGACCTCTTCGCCGGCAAGCCAAAACAGTATCTGCCATGCGGGGGCGTGATCGATCCCACGCTTCTTGTACCAGCAAATCCGCAACGTCCGGCGATAGGCTTGCACCGGCCAACGGCGTTCCGGTGACAGCCCTCGCCCACGCCCTTGCGGGTGCGCCGGTCCGGGGATCAGGCCCTTCTCACGCCAGTTGGTGAACTGGCGCTCTGAAAGGTTCACCCCGTAATGAGCCAAGGCGTGAGCCTGGAGCCGGGGAAAGAAATCCTTGAACAGCATGCGCCAAGTTATGTCTCCCATTGTTTTGGCGTGAGTCAACCGCGCGCCTGCTGGAATTCGATCGGCCTCATCTTTCGGGAGGTTGCCGGTGCCGAAATCCAGAAAACAGCGGGACTATCGGGCTGAGTATCAGCGCCGGATTTCACGAGCTTTGGCGATGGGCAAGAGTCGGTCAGCGGCACGCGGCCACCCGCGCGCGGCTGATATGCCTAAGCCGGACGCGACGTCGATCGATCGAAGCTCTGCCCTGGAACGGGCACTCGGTCACATGCGGCGAGGCCTTTCACAGTCCGCCGCCGCCAAGGTGTCCGGCGTGTCGGTCGAAGCGCTCAGACGCCACCGTCTTTTGCATACCCAATCCCTTCGTGAAGGCCGGAAATGGGTCATCTTCGACTCGCGCCCTCAGGCGTTTTGGATCGCCTCGCAAGGCAAGTTCGTCGCTGTAACCTTGGCGAATGATGAGGGCAGCGAAGTCAGCGTCTATTGGCGAGCCGTCGATCGCTTTCTCGATTCGAATGAGGACGAGCACCTTTTCCCGTTCGAAGGCGACGGCGCGCATGACGTGAAGGGACGGTATCACCCGTACGAGACGCGCCCCAACGTGCTGCGAAAGATGGAGGCGGTCGGCGACCTGAACTTCATCGAAATCTACGCGGACGTGCAGTGATGGACGAAAGCGAATCCTATCGACGCCGTCTCGCGGTGCGCCATCGAAGCCTGCGTCGGCTTGGCGTCCACAACGTCCGCTGCATCTGCGGCGAGACTGATCCTATCGCTTTCGAAGCCGACCATATTTATCGGCGCGAGCTCGACGACGCATGCTGGGGCATTTGCGTGAACTGCCATCGCAAACGCAGTGCGCGGGCAGAGTCCCAACACCCGAAAGTCGGCTTTGCGCCGGCCGATCCATTGGAGCGCCAAGGCCATCTTCTGCTAGGCGTGCGCGACTATCTCACCTTCATTGCGGGCCACCTGGACGACTCCGCCGAACTCATGTTCCGGCTTGCGGGTAAAATCAGGCCGTCGGACGATTGATGCCACATGATCCCAGACGTCGGGCGTCGATCGAAGATCCGATCGATCGGCTCATCATCCAGTTGCGCGCCTATGTGGCGAGCCCGCGCCGACGCGGACGGCAGAGTAGTAGGCGGCCCACCTGGACGTCGGGCATCTGCATCATCTTCGATACCGAAACCACGACCGATCCCTCGCAACGGCTGCGCTTCGGCGCTTACCAGATTAGGGATCGGGGCGGCCTGATCGCACGCGGCCTGTTCCATGCCGACGACGCCTCGAAAGGAGACCGCGCCGATCTCAAGGCCGCCTTTCGGACGCTGCGCCCGACTGAGGCCGGCGAACAGCTTGAGTTCATCTCGCGCACGGAATTCATCGACCACGTTTTGTTCGGTTGGGGTCAAGAGGTCGGCGCATTGATCGTCGGCTTCAATCTGCCCTTTGATCTGTCGCGCTTGGCGACGGCGCATACCTACGGCAAGGGGTCGATGAAAGGCGGCTTCAGCTTCACCTTTGCCGATAGGCGCCCGAACATTCGGGTCAAGCATCTCTCGCAGCGGGCCGCCTTCATCAACTTCGCTGGCAAGGGCAGCGCAGACTCATCCCCGGATCGCGGCTTCTTCGTCGATCTGAAGACGCTGGCGGCGTCGCTGCTAGGCCAATCCTTTTCGGTCGCCAGCCTGTCAGCCCTGCTGAAAACCACGCCAAAGAGCCCGCTCGATTCCTACGAGGGCCGGCTAACGCCAGAGATGGTCGCCTATTGCCTTAATGATGTGCAGGTGACGTGGGAGTGTTTCGACGTCCTAGCCAAGCGCTATCAGGCCTTAGGCTTGTCGCAGACGGGATTGAACGAACTCTACAGCGAAGCCAGCTTGGGCAAGGCCTATCTTCAAGCGATGGGCGTTCAGCCTTGGACGGAAGCGCAGCCGGATTTCCCGCCCGAGATCATCGGGCAGATCATGAGCGCCTATTTCGGCGGTCGCGCCGAAGTGCACATCCGGCGCGAGATCACGCCGGTGATCCACTGCGATTTCATGTCGATGTATCCGACCGTCTGCACCCTCATGGGTCTGTGGAAGTTCGTGATCGCCGAAGGCATGGACCGGACTGATGCGACCGACGAATGCCGGGCCTTTGTCGAGACGTGCGACCTCGCCATGTTGCGCGATCCGGCGACGTGGCGGCGTCTGCACATAATCGTTCAGGTGCGGCCAAGCGACGATGTATTTCCGGTGCGGGCGCATTACGAACCGGATCAGCCGGCAACGATCGGAGTGAACCGGCTGACGAGCCGTGAGCCGCTGTGGTTCACTTTGGCCGATGTGATCGCCGCCAAGCTCTTGGGCGGCAAAACGCCAGAGATCATCTCTGCGATCCGGTTCTCGCCGCGCCAGCCCCAATCCGGGCTCAAGGTGGTCAATCTCGCAGGCGCGGGGGTCGATCCGGTTACCGGCGATTTCTACGCATCGATCATCAATATGCGTCGCAGGGTTCAGGCTCGTCAGAATGACGCCAAGGGGTCTGAATGGGATCAGCTAGAGGCCGATCAACAGGGGCTCAAAATCCTCGCCAACTCGACGAGCTATGGCATCTTCACGGAGCTCAATGTCCAGTCGCTTGAGCGCTCCCGAGCAGTCACCTGCTATGGCCACAGGGGCAAGGGACGCCGGATCACCACATCCAAGGTCGAAGAGCCGGGGCGATATTTCCATCCACTGCTAGGCGCGCTCATCACCGGCGGCGCGCGTCTCATGCTGGCGCTGGCGGAGCGCAACGCGCTTGATCAAGACTTGGGATGGGCGTTCTGCGATACAGATAGCCTCGCCATCGCCAATGTCGCTGTCCTTCCAAACGATGACTTCAAGGTGCGCGTGGAAGCGGTCCTGCATTGGTTCGAACCGCTCAATCCCTACGACGTGAAGGGATCGATCCTTCAGCTTGAGAAGGTGAATTTCCCGCTAGGCCAGCACAAAGAGCCTGACACGCTGCGTCCTGTGAACTGCCTCGCGATCTCCGCCAAACGCTATGTGCTGTTTGATCGCGGCGAGGCCGGCGAGCCGGCGATCCGCAAGGCGTCCCGGCATGGCCTTGGGCATCTGATCGCACCTTACAAAGACCCGGACCCCACGCGCACCGGTCGGATCGGCGTTCAGCTTTGGCAGTCGGACCTTTGGTCGGAGATCATTCGCGCCCATGATGCGGGGCGCTCCGATAGGCCAAACTTTGATCAATTACCTGGAATCGATGGGGCGGCGGCAACACGTTACGGCGTCACCAATCAAACGCTCCTAAACTGGCTCAAGGGCTACAACGCCGGTGTCGATGAACGGGACCGGGTTTGGCCCTTCAACTTCCTGCTGACCTACCAGGCCAAGTCGCGACTGGAGATGGCGTCAGTTGAGCTCGAAGCATTGAGCTCGCCGCTTTGGCGCAAACGATCTCCCAAGCCGGCGTCACGGTATTCTTCAGACCTAATTTCCGATCGCCCCGAAGTGTTTGATCGGCAGACTGGCGAGGCCATCGGATGGGAGCATCTGCGTTCCTATCGCCGCACGCTGTCGCGGCATCACCTGCATTCGGAGTCAAAATTCCGGGGCGGCGAAGATGCAGAGCACGGCATGCTATCGCGACGCCATGTCGTGGCATGGGCGACGTCGGCAATCGGTAAGGAAGCTGACAATCTCGACGAGCGGGAGGCATTCGGTGAAGGCGACGATCCGCTGGTCTATGGGGTCGCCGTAGAGGGTCGACACAAGCTCGTCGCCGACGTGAATGCGCTGCAAGCTGAGTACGGGATCAGCGACCGGCAGCTGACTGTGCAGGCCAGGGTGTCGCATCACACGCTCACGGCATTGCGGAACGGTGGGCGCGTCACGACACGATCCATGTTCGCGATCGTGAGCGCGCTGGAGGGAATTCGCCAAGAGCAAATGATGGCGGCGGGAGATCAGCAAAGGTGGCTTGAGGTCGCCATGCGGCTTCGCGCCGAGCTCGGCAGTGGTAACAAGCTGGCGGACCTGTTGAGGGTCAGCAGGCCCTACCTGCACAGGGCGTTGAACGGCGAAAAACCACTCAGCGGGAGGCTTATTGCGCAATTGCGGAATGCTAGCCAGTGTGTCGGATAATGCCTCTCACCGGTGGTTTGTAGGGCTTCTCTACGCCCGGCACGGGCGGTGAGAATCTCGCCACAGCTTTCGCAGATGGCCTTAGACCTGTGCCCTGCCACCATCGACGTCGAGTTGCGGCGTTTGGCCGACGCCGGTTTTCGAACTGAGCGTCAGAGCCCGAGTCCAATCGCAGCGGGAGCCTGCAATCACGGGAGCGATTGCATGGTTTGATTGGGGAGCTTAAGTCAAATCGGGGTCTCGGGACGATACGGCCCAGATCAAGGACTGCGCGTGAACCCTTCGGCTGACCTCGTGAATCGCCTCTGGCGGCTGTGCTCGCTGCTACGAAAGGACGGCATCACATATCAACAATATGTGACCGAGCTCACCTATCTTCTCTTTCTGAAGATGACTCACGAATCCGGTGGCGACGGAGGACTTCCTCCGGTCTCTCGATGGCCGGTCTTGATTGAGGCATCGGACGAGGAAAAATTGACCGTATACCGCTCGGCAATTGCCGCTCTCCAAACGTCAAAGGAAGCTACGCCGATTGTGCGAAAGATATTCGCAGGCGCTGCGACCGGAATCCGCGAAAACGACAATTTGTTGCGGATCATCGAACAGATCGACCGGATCGGCTGGTTCTCCGATCACCAGAATAATTTCGGTGATATCTATGAAGGCCTTCTTGAACGGAATGCTGACGAGGCCAAACGCGGCGCCGGACAATATTTCACACCGCGAGTGCTGGTGGATGTGCTCGTCGATCTGATGAAACCCATCAAGGGCGAGATAATCCAAGATCCCGCTGCGGGGACGGGCGGATTTCTTACCGGGGCGAACCGACACGGGCGGCTCGAAGGCAGACCTTGCGAGGTCTCCGGCATGGAGAATGTGCCCGATACCTATCGCCTTCTTCTCATGAACCTGCACATGCATGGCGTCAGCAGCGAAAATGTACTTCTGGGGGACACCCTTTCTGAGGACTGGCGATCCCTGCCTCCGGCAGATGTCATTCTGACTAATCCCCCCTTTGGGCCGGCGGGCGGTCGCCCGACCCGCACCGACTTGGCTGTAACCGGCATGGTCACAAGCTTTGCGCTGCCGTTCGTGGAGCATTGCGTTCGCTCCCTCAGGCCGGGTGGTCGGGCTGCGATCGTCGTGCCTGACGGCATCCTGAATGAGGAAGGAAGGGGTCACGCGCTCCGCACATTCCTCATGGACGAGTGCGAATTGCACACCATCCTGAGGCTGCCTTCAGGGATTTTCTATGCGCAAAGCGTGCGCACCAACGTCCTGTTCTTCAATCGAAGTCGCGACGCCCGAAGCACTTCCGAGGTCTGGGTCTACGATCTCAGATCCGATATGCCCGCGTTCGGGAAATCTATTCCATTAGCGCGAAGCCATTTCGCTGAATTTGAGGTGTTTTACGGAGATCGGGCGGACGGATCTGCACGTTTGATCCCGGAGGACGATGTCCGGGCACGGCGTTTCTCTCGTGCGGAGATCGCCAGCCGTGAGGACAATCTCGATATCACGTGGCTGTCGGAGGGGTTAAGCGAGGTCGACGAAGCCACCGAACCGCATCAACTGATCGCCGCTGCGCAAGGATATCTGACCCAGGCGCTTGATCAGGTTCGTGGGCTTGCCGAAGAGTTGGATCAGTCTGAGGCCGAGTTCATTGGAGCATTCGAGCCTTGAGCGCGCTGCCTGCGAAATGGGCGGAAGTCCCGCTTGGCGCGCTGGGTGTTTGGAGAAGCGGCGGGACGCCGAGCAAGGCCAATACGGCTTGGTGGCGGGACGGGACGGTGCCGTGGGTTTCTCCCAAGGACATGAAGTCGGACATCATCGAAGGCTCACAAGATAAGATCAGCGTCGAAGCATTGGCAGTGGGCGCAGCCGATCTAATCCCGACGGGGAGTCTCCTGATCGTCACTCGGAGTGGCATCCTTGCACATTCGACCCCAGTCGCTGTTACCTCCATCGAGGCAGCCATCAACCAAGACCTGAAGGCCCTGATTCCGGCGAAGGGTGTAGACGCCGGCTTCCTTGCCGCTCAAATCCGCGCGCGATCGGGCGAACTACTCGCGCATGCCCGCAAGGCCGGAACGACGGTGGAGAGCTTGATCCTCGAGCGATTGCAGTCGTTCCCAATCAGGCTGGCGCCAGAACGCCAACAGGTTTTGATCTCCGCTCAGCTGTCACGGATGCGAAAACGCGTGCAGTCCGCCACTGACGCTGCCGGGGGCGTAACAACCAAGGTTTCTAAGCTCCGCGATGCGCTCGCGAACAGGGTCGCGACGGGGGGCTTGACCGCGAGCGCCGCAGCCTCCGGGTCGAGCGGTCGCCCCGTGCGGGTCAGTGAGATGATCGTCGAACCTGGCCGGACAGGTTTGTCCGTTCGCGGCCGTCTCGATCCGCCGGGTTTTCGCGCCCTCAGGTTGAGCGCTTTGCGCCGGCCCGTTGTGGATATGGCTGACGTGCGGTACCTCCCCATCGACGAGGATCGCGCAGCACCTCTGTTACTGCGGTCTGGTGACGTCTTGATCGGACGAGGCAGTGGCACGCGCGCATTTGTCGGCCGCGCGTCGCTGGTTCAGAAAGTTCCTGAGCCGACGATTTTCCCAGACACCGCCTACAGGCTCCGGCTCGACCCGGACGTTATCCTGCCGGAATGGTTTGTTGCGGTATGGAACGCGCCCTTCACCCGTCAGGCGTTTGAAGGGCGGATCCGGACCACAGCCGGCATTTGGAAGGTGGCTTGGAAAGACCTCAAGGAAGTGAACTTGAGTGTGCCCACCTTGGCCGAGCAGGCCGACGCGCTCGAAGCGTTGCGAGCGGCTACGGCACGACTCGACATGGCACTGGCCAAGCGTGACCTCGGATTGCGGGCGCTCGAGCGATATGAACAGATCATGCTGCGCCGCGCCTTTGAGGGCCGCTTGGTGCCCGGGTTGGAATCGGATGAGGACGCCGCAGAGATTGTGACACGAGCCTTAGAGACGCCCGAACCGCCAAGACGAAGACCGAGGAAACCACAGATGCCAAATCCGAGAGAGGCTTTCCAGACGCTAGTTGAAGATTGGCCGGAAGCTGGACGCTCGTTCGAGGACGTCCGTGCTTTAAGCCAAGGTCGGTATGACGATCTGAAGGATTTGATTTTCGAGGCTATCGAGGGTGGGAAAATCCGACAGCAGTTCGACCCGGTACGTCGGGTTATGCTTCTCATGAGGCGCGCATCGTGAAACTCACCCGAGTCGGCATAGAGCAGACTGGCGGAGGTGCGGCTCTTCTGAACGGCCTCGACCTTGATCTGCGCAATCCCAAACCAGGCGAGACGAGAACCTTCCAGCCTCTTTGCCTGATTGGTCCCAACGGCTCGGGCAAATCGCAATTCCTACAGAGCGTGGCTGAAGCGTTCCAGGCGCTGTTCCACGCCATTGTTCCTGAGGAAGAGCGGTGGGACGTAAACCCGACTTCAGCATTCTCTATGCGCTATGTCCTGAACCGGCTTGATGCCAAGGATGACATCGAAGTCGAGGTCGTCGCTTCACAAGGCTCGACTTCCGACCACCGCCTCGCGCTTCGCTTTCGGAACCTTGGCGGCGAATGGTCCGATGTCCAACCGACGGAAGCCAGAGCGCTGCTTCCGACCCGGATCGTAGCCTATACATCCGGAGAAAATGAGACTCTGAGTCTGCCCTTTTTGGCCAGTCGGATCGCCTACGCTGACGAGATCCGAACGCTCGCCATTCCGACACAGAACGATGAGCATCCGTCGCCAACCACCGCGCCGACGCCGCGTCTCATGTTGATTGACTACAGCACACACCTCGAAGTGCTTGTCGCAAACCTTCTGCTCGCCGCCCCGGAACAACGCGCCTATGTGCTCGATCAGGCAGGGCTTGAAAGCCTCAGATCCGTGCGTTGCATCGTCTCGCTGAACCATAAGGCGGTGAGAAATAGCGTCCGACATCGGCCGGACTCCCAACGAAAAGGCGTTCAGCTTACTAACGAGCTGGAGGGATATATTGAAACTCTCCAAGCCTGTGCCACTGCTTGGGACTATGACGAAGCTGGGGAACGATACGTCTTTGATTTCTGGATAGATGATGAATCCAGGCGGGCCTTCGGATCTACGTTCGAGGGTTCATTCGATCTTTATCTGGCCTTTCACAAATTGGCCCTTTTGAACGATTTAGCGATCTCCAATCCTGCCCGAAAACGGTTCGAGGCGGACGTGAAAAAGCGCCGCTTCGCGACACGCCTGCCGGAGCCTCCAGAAGAGGACAAGGTGTTCCGCTTTGAGGAAATTACATTTTGCTCTGTCCAGAGAAATGATGCCGGCAAGGCTGAGCCAGTCGACTATGTCTCGCTGTCGGACGGAGAGCATCAACTCGTCCAAATGCTCGGTGTATTCTCGATGGTCGACGAGCCCAATGTGCTTTTCCTCTTGGACGAGCCCGAGTCGCATCTCAACCCGCTTTGGCGGGTAAAATTCATGTCGCAGCTTTCTGAAGCCCCGACCGCGCGGGGGGTGCGTGGGGATCCCGACAGCCAAGTCGCCGCTCAAGATGTAATCATCACCACCCATGCGCCCTTCGTTCCGTCCGACCTTCCCCGCGATCAGGTGGTCATTTTCCGGAAGCTGGACGAGGACGCGAACCCAGATCCCAAAAAGGCACGAGTTCGGGCGGCTCGGCCTGACATCCAGACTTTCGGGGCCAGCTACGATCAAATACTTGAGCAGTGTTTCGGTGTTTCGCCGCCAATCTCGCAACAGTCACAGGTCGTGATCGAGACTTTGCTTGATTCCAGCGATTTGGCTGAAGTTGAAGCTGGACTCAAAACCCTTGGCCCCTCGGTTGAGCGCGTCCAAGTCGTCGACCATCTCGACGAACTTAAGAAGTCCTGAGGCCAAGTGCTGTACCGAATGCCGGCGCGGGCCGCCGATGAAAACTGGCTCTGTGACGTACTCAATGCGATCTTGGTACAGGGCTTCGCCGATGTCGACGCTGGCACTGAGCCGACGGCTTGGCCTGATTGTCTTCCGCAGCCCGCGAGACAGACCCTTAACCGGCGTGGCAAACTTGGCGATGCCCTGACGGCTGTTCTGGCCGCCTACGCCGGGCTTAATGCCGCCGATCGTGCGCTGGTTCGGGAAGCTCGTGAGGATCAACTGCAGCTTGGGGATCTGTTCGAGGGCAAGCGAACCGCCAATACCCTCGCGGACTTGCCGGTGACAGTTCGTCCCCCACTGGACGAATTCTCCAAGCGGGTTTTTGACGTTTTGGATGATTTTGGCATCCGGGGCCGGAGCTATGCCATCCACGATGAAGACGGTCGGCTTGCTTGCGCTTTTTGCGGCTACGAAGCGGCAGACAACAGCCTCGTGCGCACCATGGACTGGGATCATTATTTAGCGCGAAGCTTGTATCCCTTGGCAGGCGTCAACCTGCGAAATTTCGCGCCCATGGGGGACGGTTGTAACAGCAGCTTCAAGCAGGCGAAGGACATTCTGAGGACTGACGCTGGGATACGGCGGCGCTGCTTCGATCCGTACGCGTCCGAGCCGGCAACAATGGATCTCTTAGCCTCCACACTGTTCGCCCGAGGCCCGGGACAACAACTGCCTGAGTGGATCGTGACGTTCAAAGGAGACGCCGAATACTGCCAGACTTGGGACAACGTTTTCTCGTTGCGCACGCGATGGGCGTCGAAGCTCGACCGCGTACATCGCGGATGTCTGAGCCTCTTCGGATCTGCCTACCGGGGACAGCAACTCGACGAACCTCAAATTGTCGAGCGGCTTGAGAATCTCGCCAAAACTCCTGCTCTGGACAACTTGGCGGCTGGAGGGTTTCTGGCCACGGCAGTGTTCGAGCTATGGGCGAGTCGTGCCGTAGCCGATACCGCTGATGGGGTGCGTCTGCGCCGCCTTTTGGGCCGCCTCACTCAGGCTCTCGACGCCGTGGCCTGACACTCGGTCAAACAGGCCGGTAGAGATACCGGTCGTACGACAGTATCTTGGGCCGACAGCGACGCTATTGGCGAGATGTTCCCTAAAATGCCGAAGGCTGACTTTCGGCTATAGCCTGCCGAATGCCTAGTTTCGAGCTCACAACCTATATTCGTTAATCGCGCTAAGCGATCTGATCCGCAGTTTCCATCGCCCTTTTAAACCGGAAACCGCTAGTGCCCAAAGTGCGGCTCGTCCGGCCGGTAGCTCTATCCCTTCGGAACGCGGCGGTGTCGCTGTTCCATGCGACCGGATTTGTCGTCTTATGAAGCGCGCAAGATTAAAGCGACCAAAATATACGCCGGTGCGGTTTGCGGCGCCTAAGGGCCAATCCAAGTGCGCGCGAGTGCCCCGGCAATTGCACTCACTAGGGCGATGCCTGCCTTTTCCCACCAAGGGTTTCGTTGAAAAAACGATGGTGGGGGCTCGGAGGTTAGCCCTCGGAATCGCTGGTCCACTTCCCGGTGCATGGTGGTAGACACGCTTTGGAGCCGCGCTTCCCAAAGCTCTATTAGCAACCCTTCGTAGACACTTCGGGTGCTGGCCTCTTTAGGCAAGCCGAGCAGAGTCGGTCCTAGTTGGGCGAGAATCCAAAGGTGTTTGTCGAGGCGTTGCCGCAATTCGCGCTGGAGCCTAGCCTTAGCGCCAGGCGCGCGTTTAAGGGCGTTGGTATAAAGATCTAGGGCAGCAGCAAGCCCAGCTTGGGAATCTGGTTCGATAGCGTCGCCGATCACATAAATGAGCGTCGACCCGGCATCGATGCCACCTGCTGACTGCCGGTGGTCCATAAGCGCTCGGGAAGACGTGCGGCAGAGTGTCATTTCTGCCTTACTGAAGGCATGATCCACACTCGGGCCGAACGCGCGCTCGACGTCTTTCACCTGCTATCTCCAGTCATGATTAACCTTCGAGCGTCGGTTGGTGTGCCGCTACGGCAGGAGGTTCCGCAATATGGCTTGCTATGGAAAGTAACGCCGGTGCCGAGGGAGTGGCCACGCGGGCGCTGAGGTTGACGACGGCGCCGAGCATCAGAACAGCCTGGGCGATCATCAGCAGGCGGCGCTGCATGGCAGGCTCCGGCGCGAACGGGCGCATGAAGATCAGGACCAGCAGGCCCAGCAGCGCCAGAACGCCGGGCAGGTCCATGCCGACGCCGAGGAAGACCAGATGCGCCAGTCCCGCCACCCAGGCGGCGGCCAGAACCAGCGTCGCTCCGGCCACGATCCAGACGGCGCGGCCCTTGAAGTCGGGGGCGATGAAGGCCGCCGCGGTCGCCGTCGCCGCCGCCAGCAGGCCGGGCCACAGCAAGAGGAAGGCGGCTTGCGGCGCCAACATCTGCACCAGGCCGCCAAGGATCAGCACCAGCAGGATCGCCCCGGTCCAACCGCCCCAGACGGAGCGTGCCGCCAGCGTCGGGAACAGGCTCAAGGCCGTCGCTATGACGCCAGCGCCCAGCACCAGAGGGCTGAACCCGCCCATGAGCAGGGCCAAAGCCGTCGCCGCTGCGACGCCGCCTGCAACGACGCGCCGATCAGGCCGTCCGCGTCCGCCCAGCAGGGCCAGACCCACCGCCAGAACGCCCAGCGCCGTCCCCGCCTCCATCCACGGCAGGCGGGCCAGAAGAACATAGTAGCTCTCCGACGAGCCGGTCAGCGACCCGCTCAACGCCCGCACGGCGTGGGCGACGACCACGCCCGCCGACAGGAACCACAGCCCGTCCAGCGCCCCGCGCCCGACGTCGGCGCCGGTCAGGCCGGCCAGACGCCGCGCCCTCAGCCCCGCCGCCAGCAGCAGGCCCAGTCCGGCCAGCAGCACGCCCCAGCCCCAGGCGGGCGGATGGCGCAGCACCAACCGTCCGAACAGGTCGGCATAGACGGCGTCGCGCGTGGCGACGGGCAGGGCGGGCGCTCTCAGAAGCGCGTCGGTCATCTCCAGCGCCTGGGCGCCGATATGCTGGACGCTGCCCTGATCCAGCGCCTCGGGCGTGGAGCCTGCGGCGTGATACTGTTCGGGGCGGCCGATGAAGGCCAGGTTGATCCCTTGCACTCCGCGTTGGCGTGGCAAGGTGAAGTCGGTTCCGTTGGGCATCAGGCTGTAGACCAGCACAGCCAGAGCGTTGGAGGTGACGCCGCCCTCGGCGCGGCCTGCGCTTTCGGCGAACAGGTCGATGGTCTGGGCGTTGCCGGGGCCGGTCTCGAACATCATGGCCCGCCCGCCGCCGCCACGCGCCTCCAGATTGACCACGGCGCCGATGCGGTCCCGCAAGGGATGCCCGCCCCAGAAGATGCGGGCGCCGTCCAGATTCAGCTCCTCGGCGTCGGTCAGGATGACCACCAGGGTCCGGGGCGCAGGGCCCCGGGCCTTCAGCGCCCGCACCGTCTCCAGAATGGCCGCCACGCCGGTGGTGTCGTCAGCCGCGCCGGGCGACGTCGGGGTGGTGTCGTAATGGGCCATCAGGGCCACGGCGGGCAGGGCGGGGTCGCTGCCCGGCAGGACGCCGATCAGGTTGACGGCGGCCAGCGCTTCCGGCTCCAGCATCACGCCTGTGTGCTCGATACGGCGCACGGCCTGGGGCGACAGCGGCCCTTTCTGGGCCGAGACCTCCATCCCGAGGTCGGTCATCCTCTGGATCAGCAGGGCCTGGACGCGGGCGTGGTCGGCGGACCCCAGGGGGTGCGGTCTCTGGGCGATCTCGCGGATGTCGACCATGGCCCGGCCGGTCGAGAAGGTCTGGGGCGGCGCATCGACGGGACGCGGGCGCGGCGTCTGCAGGCTGAGGACGGCGACGGCCAAAGCCAGCACCAGGGCTGCGGTCAATCCCCACAAACGCATGACGTCCTCCCCCGAAGAAGGCCTCAGGCTAGACCGGATGGGTCGGGTTGCGAAGAAGAATCAGGCTGCCGCGCGGATGGCCGAAGGCGCCTTGACGAACAGGCCCCTGCGCCCGGCGACGGGGCGGAAGGCGACGCTGTGGCCGTCGGGGTTTTCATCCGGCCCCAGGAACAGGCAGCCGTCATCGACCAGCCGTCGCTCCAGATTATCGAGGATTTCAGCCCGGCGCGACGGCTCCGCATCATTCAGCACATGGCGGCAGAAGATGACGTCGAAGCGGTGGTCGTCACTGGGCGGGTCCAGCAGGTTGGAGCGGGCGAAGCGCACCGTCCCCTTCAGCTCGTCACGGGCGACCCACAGGTCGTCCCTCTGCTCGAACCAGCGCAGCATGATTTCGGCCTTGAGGCCGCGCTGGATCTCGAAGCCCGTGTAGGCGCCCGCCGTCGCCTTTTCCAGGGACCGGCGCGACAGGTCGGTGCCGACGATCTGCACGGCGATGTTGCGCTCCAGCGCCGGCATGGCCAGGGACCAGGCTTCCTGGCCGGTCGAACAGCCGGCGGACCATATCTTGACCGGAGCGCCGCCGCGCGCTTGCGACAGGGTCGGCAGCAGTTCGTCGGCGAAGGTGTCGAACGAGGCCCGGTCGCGCCGGAACCAGGTCTCGGGCATCAGCAGGGCCTCGATCACGGCCCATCCCAGAGACGCCACCGGCTTGGCCCACAGGGCGGCCAGCATGACACCGACATTCTCGAACCCGTGCGCCCGCGCCACCGGCGCCAGGCGATGCTCGGCCAGCTTCATCCGGTCGCGCGTCAGCCTGACCCCCGCACGGGAGGCCATCAGCGACTGCAGGCGATCGAAGTCGTCCGGCGACATGGATTTCAGACTGCCCCCACTTCGGCGAATTTGGAACTCAGAATTTCACCGTCGAACGGTTTCATTACATAGTCGTCCGCGCCTGCGGACAGGGCCTCGGCGATGCGTTCGGCCCGGGTCTCGATGGTGCAGAACAACACCTTGGGCGCCGCGCCGTTGGGCAGGCTGCGTAGCTGACGCAGGAAGGTCAGTCCATCCATCACTGGCATGGACCAGTCCAGCAGCACGACTTCCGGCATGGAGATGGCGCAGAAGGTCAGGGCCTCGGCCCCGTCTCCGGCCTCATCGACCTCAAAGCCCAGCCCTTCGATGATCCGGCGGGCCAGTTTGCGGATGATGCGGCTGTCGTCGACGATCAGGCAGGTCCTGGAGTTCAAGGCGCGATCCAATCGATAAGCATATTCAACGTCCGCGTGTGCGGCGACACCATGATCGGCTATCGCCGGTTAACGAGTCCTTGGGAAGGCGCGTTAACGTCTCACCCCGGCATGTGGACAACCAGGGTGACGCGGCCTTCATCGGTCACGACCTCCAGTGATCCGCCCGCATCGTGGGCGGTCAGCCACAGCCAGTAGGGCTGCACCCACTGGCCCGGCAGGCCTTCGCTGAGGGGGCGTCCGGCCAGGCCCGCCGTGGCCTCGGGCTTGAGCCGCGCCCGCGCGCCTTCGGCCACGCCTTCCAGCGTCAGTTGTCCACGCTCGCGGCGGCTGGTCAGCGTCGCCACGCCGCCCGATGGCAGGGCCGCCATGGTCAGATAGGCCAGATTGATCAGGGCCCGCGCCTGCGCCTTTGACCAGGTCGTGTCTTCGATTCGCCATTCCAGAGTGGCCCGCCCGCCCGCTGTCAGCCCGTCCACCAGCCCGGTCAGCTCGGCGCTGGAGAACCGCTCCGCCGAGGTCGAGGCCCCGAAAGCGACGCGCGCGAAGGCGACCAGGGCCACCATCTTGGCGGCGCTCGCCTCGATCAGCCCCATGGCGTCGTCGCGCATATCCTGGGCCGAGGGATCTTTCAGAAGGTCGAGGCCGGAGGTGATGGCCCCCGCCGGGCTGATGAAGTCATGGCACAGCTTGCCCGCGACCAGTGCAGCCAGGGCCTGTCCGTCGGGTAGAGTCTGATCGGAAGAAGAGAGGGGAAGATCGGTCATCGGGCCTGGCGCGGTGGGGACGAATGAAGGGGCTGAACAGGCTGCCCTGATTTGCCGGTTCGCGAAACCGCCGGGATGGGCTATCGGAGCGCGCATGAACAAACGACTGACTGCCGATCTGGCTTCCGGCGCCCTGGCCGAAGCCCTGTCGGACATCGCCGAAGACGCGGCCCGCGTGATTCTGCCCCATTGGCGCAACGGCGTCGTCGCCCAGGTTAAATCGGACGACAGCCCCGTCACCCTGGCCGACCAGCAGGCCGAGGCCCTGATCCTGACGCGTCTGGCCGCCCTCTATCCCGGGGTGCAGGCCGTGGCCGAAGAGGCCGTGGCCGCCGACGGCGCGCCCGCCGTGACTGGCGACTGGTTCTGGCTGATCGATCCTCTGGACGGCACGCGCGGCTTCATCGAGGGCCGTGAGAGCTTCACCGTCAATATCGCCCTGGTGCACAAGGACACGGTGGTGGCTGGCGTCGTCACCGCCCCCGCCACTTCGACCACCTGGCGCAGCGGCCCGGCGGGCGCAGGCGCTTTCCGCCGCCGCTTCGGCGACGCCTGGCAGGCGATCCGCGTGCGCGACCGCCCGGACGCGCCTGTCGCGGTGATGAGCCACAGCCTCAATGACGCCGACGCCAAACGTCTGGCCTCGCGCTACGGCTGCCGCGAATGGCAGGGCGTGGATTCCTCGCTGAAGTTCTGTCTGATCGCCGAGGGCCGCTATGACGCCTATCCGCGCAACGGCCCGACCTCGGAATGGGACACGGCGGCGGGTCAGGCCGTGCTGGAGGCCGCAGGCGGCCGCGTCCTGTCCGAAGACGGCGCGCTCTTCCGCTATGGCAAGCCCGGCTTTCTCAACGGCGGGTTTGTCGCCATGGGCGGCTGAACTAGTTTCTTTCCTCCCCGCATGCGGGGAGTGGGGGCCATGCGCAGCATGGTGGAGGGGGCCAGGGTCAAGCTCAGACCACACTCAACCGACCCTGCCCCTAAAGCTAGCCCCCTCCACCGCCTTTCAGGCGGTTCCCCTCCCACGATGGGGGAGGATTTAAGGGGGAGGGCTAAACCGCCCGATCCGCCGCTTGCCGCCGCAGCATCTGCTCCGCCCGCTGAACCAGCGCTGTCGCGCCCCACTCGCGAGCGGTTTCCATCGCTTCGGTCAGGATCATCCCGACGGCGTCGGCGCGGCCGTGGGTCAGGCGCGCCCTCGCCAGCATCAGATGCGCCATGCCGATCTGGTCGGCGGCCCAGTCCACCGGCTCGACCGGGGTGCGTCTGGCCAGACGACGGCGGACCGTGGCTTCCAGCCCGGCCAGAGCCTGAAGGTCGCCCATGGCGAAGGCCAGGGCCGCCTCTGCCGACATGCGCCGTTCGCGGGCGCAGGCGCCCAGGATCAGGCCCGGTTCAGCGGTCATGGCCTCGGCCTGCGTCAGGGTCAGCAGGGGACAGTCGGTCTCGGTTTGCGCCAGTTGCACGGCGGCCCAGTCCAGCGGGCTGTGGTCGGGGGTGAATTGTTCGGCGGCGGCGTCGAACAGGGCGCGCGCCTGTTCACGGGCGGCGGCGTCGTCGGCGAGCGCGGCCAGCGCCTTCAGCCCCATGGCCGCCAGCATCAGGGCCCGCGCCCGCGTCACGGGCCGATAGTCGGGCGAGGCGGCCTCGACGATGGTCCTCAGATCATGCCCGGCCTGATCCAGCAGGGCGGCGTCGCGCGACGCCACCCCCATCTCCAGCGCCAGGGCCGCGCGGTCCAGCGCCAGCTCATGCGCCGCCGCCGCCGTCAGGGGCCGGCTGGCTTCCTGAGCCGCGTCGAGCAGCTCCAGGGCCTTGCGCCGCCCGGACGCATCCTCTGTCGTCAGGGCTTTCCGCATGGCCAGACGCGCGCTCAATGATTGCATCCAGGCGCGGGTCGCGGGTCGTCCGCCGCTCAGGAACTGAATGTCGGACGAAGCCGCCGTCAGCCGCTCGGGTCCGCCGAACAGGTCGAAGCGCAGCAGATGGATCTCGCCCGCTTCCAGCGCCGCGCTGGTCCGGTCTTCATCGTTGGCGGCGTGGCGCGTGGCGTCAGAGGCGCAGGCCGCCGCCCGGTCCAGGCTCAGCCGGGCCCCGCTGCGCCGGGCGTGCTCGCGCCACAGGGCCGCCGCCTTCATCCAGGCTGCAAAGGGGCGGGTGCAGGACACGCGGCCCGCATCAGTGGTCTCGCGCCGCGCCTCGGCCTCGACCAGATCGACGCTGATCAGCTCGACCCAGCCCAGATCGTCGCCGTCGCGGGCCTTTTCAAACAGCTTTTTCAGGTCACGGCCGAATTCGAACATCTGGTTTCCGCGCTCCGGGCGTCCCGCTTCGGGACGGAGGCTCCGTCCCTGTCACGCCTCAAGCAAACGCAGAGCCGCCAGAGCGGTTCGATATGGCTGTGGCGATGCCGAAGATGTGTCAGCCCAGCGACGGCGTCCGTTCACGGCAGCGTTGCAGCTGGGTGCGGGCGGCGGCGTCGCCGACGGTCAGTTCGCGTACGGCGGTGATGCGGGCTCGGGTCACTTGCGCCTCGGTGGCGGCGGGCGCGTGGCGCGCCCCCTGACCCGCCTGGATGGCCGTCAGCGACCAGAACAGGGCGGCGTCGTACAGGGCCCGTCCGTCGCCGCTTTCGCCGCCTTCCAGCTCGGACGCCGCCTGGGTCAGGCCGGCGCAGCGGATCACCTGATCAAGGGTCTGGGCGCCGGCAGGGGCGGGCGCTGTGGCGGTCTGGAGACCGCCAAAACTCAGCAAGGTGATCGTGGCCGCCGCCAGCATCCTGTGTCTCCAAACCCGGCGCCCCCGCCGATCGACGCCCTACACAACCACGTCATGATGACGGGGAGAAGGCGGAATCATCCCTGGGCTTCCTGTCCCTGCTCGCACAACCAGGCGATGAAGGCGCGTGTCGTCTGTCCAGCGTCCTCCGGCCGGTGGAAGACGGCGTAGACGGCCCCGTCCCGGACAAAGCCCGCAGGGGCGGTCAGCCGCCCTTCGCCCAGATCGGCCTCGACCAGCGCCTTCTGTGTGACGGCGACGCCCAGACCGGCGACGGCGGCCTGGATCATGGTCTGCTGGTGGTCGAATTCCACGGACGGCAGGTCTGGCGCGGCCTGCTCAGAAAGTGCAGCCCAGTCTTTCCAGGCGCCGGGGTGAGAACGCGACACCAGCCGTCTATCCGCGTTTCCGGCCCGATGCGGCGCGACCACCAGACCGAAAGCGTTGTCCATGAAGGGAACGGCTGTCAGCCCCGAAGGCGCCGTCGCCCCTTGCGCCAGCATGCGGATAGCCAGGTCGGCGCCGTCCAGCGCGCGGGCCGGGGCGGCGTAGGACTCCGACAGTTCAACCACGATATCGGGATGGAGCGCCGCAAAGCCGGGCAGGCGAGGGATCAGCCACCGCGCCGCCAGAGTGGACAGGCAGGAGACGCGCAGCCGCTGCTGTGACGCCATGCGGGCGCCCGCCGCCGCCTCCAGCTGTCCGAAGGCGGGGCCGATTTCGGCCCACAGCCGCTCCGCCTCGATGGTGGGGCGTCGCGCGTTGCGTGGTCCCTCGAATAGTCGGATTCCCAGCACGCCTTGCAGATGGCCGATCTGGCGGCTGACCGCGCCGTGGGTGACGCCCAGCCGCTCCGCCGCCCGCCCGATCCCGCCCAGACGCATGACCAGATCAAAGGCGTGCATGGCCTTCAACGGCAGGGCGGACGATGGGGAACGCGGTGATGTCATGTGCGCAAAACTCACGAATAACGCCCGATAAGTCGTTAGGCCGCCGGGAGCAAGCCGGGCATGAGGCCGCCTCATGACCAAGACCTCATCCCGCGCCCATATGACCGCCATCGCCCTGGCCCTGTTCGTGACCCTGCTGTGGTCGTCGTCCTGGGTGCTGATCAAATGGGGGCTGGTCGACATCGCCCCCTTGCCGTTCGCGGGGCTGCGCTATGCGTTGGCGGCGTTGCTGCTGGCGCCGGTGGTCCTGACCCGGCGCAACCGGGCGGCGCTGGCGCGATGCGGGCGCCGCCAGTGGGGGCTGCTGCTCGGCTTCGGCCTGCTGCAATACGGCCTGACCCAGGCCTGCCAGTTTCTGGCCCTGTCCTATCTGCCGGCCACAACGCTCAGCCTGATGCTGGCCTTCACCCCGGCCCTGGTCGCCGTGCTGGGCGCGTTTTTGCTGAACGAGCGGATCGGCTGGCGTGAGGGGCTGGGCGTGGCCGTCTTCATTGGCGGGGCGGTGGTCTATTTCCTCAGCAAATCCCTGCCTGCGGGGGCGGGGTTCGGCCTGCTGATCGGCGCGGTCGGCGTCACCGCCAACGCGGGCCAGACTTTGTTGGGACGAAAGGTCAATCGCGACGCGGGCCTGCCGCCGTCGCTCATCACCGTGGTCAGCATGGCGGCGGGAGCGGCGGCCCTGCTGGGAACCGGCGTGGCGATCCAGGGCTGGCCTGAGCTGACGGTGCGAGGCTGGGTCATCGTCGGCTGGCTGGCGGCGGCGAACACCGCCCTGGCTTTCTGGCTGTGGAACCGGGCGCAGGCCGTGCTCAGCGCGTTGGAGGCCAGTCTGATCAACAACACCATGCTGATCCAGATCGCCGTGCTGGCGGTGTTCGTTCTCGGCGAAAGCCTAAATGCGGCGCAGATCATCGGCCTGACCATCGCGGGCCTGGGCGTCGCCTATGTGCAGCTGGTGCGGATGCGGCGGGCGGGCGGCTGAAACCCGGGGTGACCATATTTGTCTTGTGAAGCGTGCGGGCTGGGTCTTTGTGCGCTGCATCATGCTTATTCGTCGTCTGATCCAGCTTCACCTCGGCCTGTGTCTGTTCGGTTTCGCCCTGGCCCTCATGGTGCGCGCCACCCTGGGCCTCGATCCGTGGAATGTGTTTCAGCAGGGGCTGACCGGCCTGACGGGGCTGACGCTGGGCCAGACCTCCATCCTGATCGGCGCCGTGGTCATGCTGACCTGGATCCCGCTGCGCCAGAAGCCGGGCTACGGCACTCTGGCCAACATCGTGGTCATCGGCCTGATGGTGGACGCCTCCCTGGCGGTCCTGCCGGTGTTCGAGGGCCTGGGGCTGCGGGCCGCGATGATGGTCTGCGGCGTGGTGCTGAACGCCGTCGCCTGCGCCGCCTATATCGGCGCCGGAATGGGGGCCGGTCCGCGAGACGGCCTGATGACAGGCCTGAACCAGCGGCTGGGCTGGTCGATCCGCGTCTCCCGCCTCAGCATCGAGGCCACGGTGCTGGCGGCGGGTTGGCTGCTGGGCGGTTCGGTCGGCGTCGGCACAGTGGTCTACGCCCTGGCCGTCGGCCCGCTGGTGCAGTTCTTCCTGCCGGTCTTCACCCTGGCCCCCACCGCAAAGATCAGCCCCGTTCCTTCGTCTTCGTGAAGGCGACCTTGGGGAAGCGCTCGCTGACGTAGCCGGTCTCCCAGCTGGACTTGGCCAGGAAGACGGGGGCGTCGTCGATGTCGACGGCCATCTGGGGGCGGTATTTGCCGGAGAAATCCTCAAGGTCGGCCTTGTCGCCTGCAATCCAGCGGGCCTCGGCGTAGGGTGAGGGCTCGAAGATGACGTCCAGGCCGTATTCCTCGCCCAGACGGTCGGCCATGACCTCGAACTGCAGCTGGCCGACGGCGCCGACGATGAAGTCCGAGCCCAGTTCGGGGCGGAACAACTGGGTCACGCCTTCCTCGGCCAGACCCTCCAGCGCCTTCTTCAGGTGCTTGGCCTTCAGCGGATCCTTGACGCGGACGCGCTGCAGGATTTCCGGGGCGAAGTTGGGCAGGCCGGCGAAACGGATCATGCCGCTTTCCGACAGGCTGTCGCCGACGCGCAGCACGCCGTGGTTGGGGATGCCGATGACGTCGCCAGCATAGGCCTCTTCGGCCAATTCACGGTCCGAGGCGAAGAACATGATAGGGGCGTTGACGCTCAGCTGCTTGCCGGTGTTCTGCACCTTCAGCTTCATGCCGCGCTTGAAGCTGCCCGAGGCCATGCGGAACATGGCGATCCGGTCGCGGTGGTTGGGGTCCATATTGGCCTGGACCTTGAAGACGAAGCCGGTCACCTCGTTGTGGCCCGGCTCGACCGCGATCTCGACGGGCGCGGGGGCGTTGCGGGTCTCGGGCGGGGCTTCCTTGCGGGCCGGCATGACTTTCGGAGGCGGCGCCCATTCGCCGATGGCGGCCAGCAGTTCGTCGATGCCGAAGTGACGCAGGGCCGAGCCCCACAGCACGGGCGTCATGTGGCCTTCCAGGAAGGACTGACGGTCAAAGGTCGGATAGCCGGCCTCGATCAGTTCCTGGGTCTCCATCAGGGCTTCGTGCTCGCCCGCCTCGAAATACTGGGCGGCGTCGGCCAGGGGCAGGGCCTCGGGGTGGGGGACGTCCTCTTTCGAGCCGGCAGGCTTTTTCGCATAGGGCTGGAACTTGCCGGTGCCCATCTCGACCATGCCGCGCAGGCGGTTGCCGCTCTCGGCGGGCCACCAGATCGGGGCGGGGTCCAGTTGCAGGCGTGACGCGATTTCGTCCAGCAGGGCCATCGGGTCCTGGGCTTCGCGGTCCAGCTTGTTGATGAAGGTGATGATCGGAATGTCGCGCAGGCGGCAGACCTCGAACAGCTTCAGCGTCTGCGGCTCGATGCCTTTGGCGGCGTCCAGCACCATGATGGCGCAGTCGGCGGCGGTCAGGGTGCGATAGGTGTCTTCCGAGAAGTCTTCGTGGCCCGGCGTGTCCAGCAGGTTGAACATCTTGGCCACGCCGTCCGCCGTGGTGTGCTCGAAGGTCATGACCGAGGCCGAGACCGAAATGCCGCGCTCTTTCTCGATCTTCATCCAGTCGGATTGCGTCCGCCGGTTCTCGCCGCGCGCCCGCACGGCGCCCGCCGCGCGAATGGCCCCGCCGGCCAGCAGGATATGCTCCGTCAGGGTGGTCTTGCCCGCATCCGGGTGGGCGATGATGGCGAAGGTCCTGCGACGCAGGGCCTCCTGTTCAAGAGTGAGTTTCGACATGTCAGGATCCGGTGAGCGCGCGGACCTAGCGCGCCGGGCGGCGATTGTCACTCAAAGGGCGATTGGTCGGGCTAACAAGACCCTTTGCCAAACGTGGCTATTCAAGCCATGCTCCGGTCAGGCGAGACGACCCGGTCACGCAATCGGGCGCCGCCTTGGAAACGCAAGGAACGGCCATGGCCCTGATCGACGACCACAAATCGCCCCTCTCACGCCGCGAAGGCCCGCACCCTGCGGTCTGCCTGATCGCCGGATTCGGCTTCATCATCGGCGCGGCGCTGGTGGTGCATTTCCTGTTCAACGCCGCGCTTTAGAGCCGATCACTCTTCGATCGCTGCTTCCTCGTCCAGGTCTGTCGGCAGCGGGGCTGAGTTGTCGGCCACACCGGCCTTGGCTCGGGCTTCGCTCAGCAGGTCACGCACCGCTTGCATGCCGGCGCCGCCATGGGGGTTGTTGGCCACAGGCGCGAGAAGCTCGATCGCCTGGAGGTAGATGTCCTGATCCACCAGAGCATGGGCGGCGCGGTAGCGCGTGGTGAGCACCTGTGGGGCATAGCTCGCCGCAGCCAGGAGGACTTCCAGGTCCTGGTCGGTCGGATAGCCGGGGTAGATCTGGCGATTATCCGCGAGGCTCATGTAGAAGCGGAAGTCCGTCGGATCAGCCTGTATGGCCCGGACGAGATGCGTGCGCGCCCGCGCATAGAGAGGTTCTCTGTCCTCGGTTGATGTTTCCGCCGCATCCGCCCGGTTCATTTGCGCCTGAGCCGTCAGCCATAAGGCTTCGGGGTCTGGCGCAGGCATGGAGATGAGCGGCTCCAGCGTGGATTCAACCACCTGCCAGTTTTCGTTCCTCGATTCGACTTTCGCCAACACAATGGCCGCCAGTCTGTCGCCGCGATAACGATGCTCCAGGTCTCTGGCGCGTGTGAGTGCTTCAGCCAGTTCGTCCTCGTCCAGTGAGCGACTCAACCGCAGGTCCAGCCAGATCAGATCGCCGGTGCTTCGAGGCATGGTGGTGATCTGTACTTCGGCAGGCGTGTAGGTGTTTTGTTCGGTCGAATAATTAATGCGCCCAATATATTGCCGGACATCATTCTGCAGTTGTTCCGGCGTGCGGTCGATGGTTCCGCTCAAGGCTGCGACCGGCTCAGCGCCCTCCATTATCGCGGATAGATATCGTGCAAGCATGGTGCGGCGCTCTGGCGTGCTGAGCAGATAGCTGGTGAGCGCCCATGACTGCGCATAGTAGCCTTGAACCTGATTGTTGCTCAGTTGGGAGCTTCGCGACCCCAAAACCGCTTCCATCGGAACCCAGGCGTTGCGGGTCTGCTGCAAACTGTACATGCGGCCCGGCGAAGGGAGGCCCACACGCGCCCGACCCCGGGACAGGTCAGCCGTCGCGAAAAATTCAGCGAACCCTTCGATGAACCAGCCGGGATAGGCGCCAGCCATATGAGCCAGCATGAAGTGGTGGGCGTATTCGTGGAAGAGGGTGTGATCGCCATCGTTCCTGTCCAGATCGACCACTGCGAAGATTCGATTATCACTCGCACTGTAGAAACCGGCCACGCTGGTTCGCGTGTCTGGATTGATGGCCCGAAGTTCACTCAGTCCATGCGCCAGGAAGATTTCCAGCTTGGGGGTCGCCCCATTGTCGGGGACTGGGAACCACGTTCTCAGGACACCGTCGAATCTTTCGACCTTGCGGACATAGTCGCGCAGGGCGCCTTCGCTGACATCGCCATAAACAATGAAGTGCTGGCTTTCCGCCCTGCGCCATTCGGCGTGAGCCGGTGCGGACACGATGAGAACCATCGCGGCGAGCGCCAGACCGATTGACCGTGCAAATGCTGAAAACACCATGGCTCTCCCCCTGAACAGAGAGCCTATCAGCCGCCTTGAGCGCGCTGCAAGCGTAACGACGTGCGCTGAGTTCGGTCAGGCCGCCAGGCGCATCCAGACAGCCTTGTCCGCCGCAACGGCGTCCAGCTTGCCCTTGGAGGCGCGGGTCTTGAGTTGACGCATGATGGCCTCGGGCAGGGCGCAGAACTGCGGCTCGACCAGATCGGGATCACACCCGGCCTCGGGTGCAGCGAACAGGGCGGCGTTGACGTCGGACGAGCGGTCGTGGATCAGCCAGGCCAGACGACGCGCCCGCTGCGGATCGTTCAGGTGCAGCAGCGGGTCCTCGGCGAACAGCTCGCAACCCAGCTCCAGCACATAGTCCAGTCCGAGAGACTCGAAACGACGCGCATCGCCGGCGTTGACCGGGCAGGCCTCATCCAGATCGAAGACGACGTCGTTCAGAAGAAACAGCACAGACACACCCACCATCACGTCGGGCTCATTCTGGGCCCGTTGAGAGTGACATTAGGGACAGGCGCTTGAGGTTCCGTGTGCGAACGGGGTTAAGGATTTCGCACCGGACGGCGGGTGTCGTCACATCGGGTTAGGCACGTTCGCCATCGACCTTTTCGGTAATGAAGTGGCGACCCTCCCGATCCTCGATCTCGACGATCCAGAGGTCGGGATCATAGCTGATCTGGCGCTGGACATAGGCGTCGAGCTCGCTTTCGAATTCGCTCTCGACCGGCTGCATCCACAGCCGTTCGCCATCGGGACCGAAGGCTTCACTATAGAGTCTGGCGCGGCGGGTGGAGGTGTCGAACGCCTTGACGATGACGGTGCCGGCGCGCGCGTCGCCCTTGCGCACCACGGTGGCGAAGGCGCCGACCAGTTCGGCGCGGCGGATCAGGGCGGAGACCCACAGGTCGCTGGAAAGAAGCAATTCGCTAACCCTGCTCGGAAACCCGACCGGAACGCATCAGGCGTAGGGTGGGCCCATGACGATAGGGCAGAACGCCGACAAGAAGAAGCGCACACCCATGCGGGCCTTGGGTTTGGCCGCCGTTTGGGCGGGCGGGCTGGCGGCCGGCCTGGCCATGGCCGCACCTGTGTCGGCCAATCCGTCGAACACCTATTATGAGCGCAGCTTCGTGCTGGCCGCCGACGCACGCTGTGACCTGTTCCAGCCTCGCGTCAACGCCGCCCTGACCGCTGCGGCGCTTCAGGCCCGAGGCGCCGCCCTGCGTTCGGGGACGGAACACGCCGATCTGGCCGCCGCCGCCGGTCGGGCGCGCTCTCGCGCCGCCGCCGTGTCGTGCGACGATCCTGATCTGAAGACGGTGCGCCAGCGGGTCGACCACGCCTTCGCCGGTTGGGCCCGCACCCCGCGCATGAGCTTTGAGGGCTGGTCCGCCAACCGCACGGTCTATTCCAGTCCGATCTGGCGGCTGATGCAGGCCTCCAGCAGCGGGGCCGCCCCGGTCCGCTTCGGCTTCGACGGGACCGGAGCGAGCATGGCCGCCGTGGTCTCCTTCCCCGGCCAGCCGCGCCCGGTGGCGGCGCGGGTGGTGATGCGTGATGCAGCCCTGGCTCCGCGCCCTTGGCTGACCACGGACGCCCTGCCGCCGGCCTCGGTGCGCGCCAGCGTCTGGGCCACCGGCGTGTCGTCCGCTGACGCCGGATTGCTGGCCGCCGAGCGGCGCTCGGGCGAGGCTTGGCGCTTTCCAGCCCTGACGGCGTCTGCGCTGGAGGCGCTGGACCCGCGCGAGGTCTTCCTGGTCGAGTTCCATTTCCGCGACGGCAGCATCGCCTCGGCACGCTTCCACGCCGGAGACTTCGCCGCCGCCCGCGCCTTCCTGGCCATGGGCGCGCTTTAGCCCGCCTGGGATCCGCTTGAGGAGACCGGCAGAGGGATGATCTCCGCTCCGCCTTCGGGAACCTCGGCCTTGGCGGGCACGGCGACCGGCATTCGCACCGTCACCGCCGTGCCTTCGCCCAGGGTGCTGTCGATGGACATCCGTCCGCCGTGCAGTTCGCTCAGCGCCCGCACCAGCGACAGGCCCAGGCCCGTCCCCTGGCGGCGCTGTTCGATGGCCCCCGCCTGTTCAAAGGGGCGGCCCAGACGTTTCAGGTCTTCGGCGGCGATGCCGACGCCGGTGTCGGCGACAGCGATCTCCAGCCAGGCGCCGACGGCCTCGCTGGTGACGGTGACGGCGCCGCCTGCCGGTGTGAACTTCACCGCATTGGCCAGCAGGTTCAGCGTGATCTGCTTCAGCGCCCTCTTGTCGGCCGAAACCTCGACCGGATCGGCGGGCAGGACGGCGGACAGGGAGACGCCCTTCTCATCGGCGCCGACGCGCACCAGAGCTACGGCGGCCGAAACCAGTTCGCGCGCGTCGAACCGCTCCAGCGACAGGGTGTAGCGTTCGGCCTCGATCTTGGAGACGTCCAGCACGTCGTTGATCAGGTCCAGCAGATGGCCGCCGGCCTCGTGGATGTTCTCGGCGTATTCGGCATAGCGGTCGGGCAGGGGGCCGAAGATCTTCTGGCGCATCATGTCGGCGAAACCGACGACGGCGTTCAGCGGGGTGCGCAGCTCGTGGCTCATGTTGGCCAGGAAGCGGGTCTTGCCCGCCTCGCGCGTTTCGGCCTCCTGACGCGCGGCTTCCAGCCCCAGTTCGTGGGCGTACTGGGCGGTGGCGTCGAAGACCTGGACGATCAGGCGCGGACCGGACGGATCGTCCATCCGGCGCAGATACAACTGCAGCCGCCGGTCCAGCGCCATGCGCGGCGCGATGCGGACGGCGCTGTCGGCTCCGCTCAGGGCCTTGGACAGGGCGGCCATCAGGGGCGGCCGGTCGGGCGGATGGGTGGCGGCGATCAGGCCCTCGCTGAACAGGGGATCGACCGGCAGGGCGGCGGGCGGCGCGCCATAGGCGGCCAGCACCTGACCCGCCGGGGTCAGCACCAGGGTCAGTCCGGCCTGACCGGCCAGAAGCGCCTCGACGCGGCCCACTTCGCTTTCGGCCTGGGCCCGGCGACGCTCGACCGCGCGCCACGACAGCCGCGCCGCCAGCGCTGACGCCAGCGCCGCCATCAGAACCGACAAAGCCGCCAGAACCGGCTCGGAAGCGGCGACCGGCGTCAACAGATTGGAGAACAGGCCCGCCAGCGCGGCCAGACCGACGGCCAGCGCGCCGTATTGCACCGAGCGCGATCCGCCCATGGCCAGACCCGCCGCCAGCGGCATGAAGATGAAGCCCGCCAACGGGCCGCTGACCCCGCCCGACAACGCCGCCATGGTCAGGGTCGCCAGACCCCAGACGGCCATCATCAGATCGCGTTCTTCGGCCCCGCGTCTTTGCAACAGGGCGATGCCAGCCAGTCCCGGCGCAGTCATGATCAGAACGCCGTACAGCGTCGGCCCGTCCACCCCGCCGCCCCAGCGCGCGGCCAGGGCCAGCAGCGCCACAGCCATGGCCCAGCCTGCATGCCAGACCGCCAGGGCCGGGCCGTCGCTCGCGTCAGAGCCGCCGCCCGCGTCGCCGGGGCGGTCGTCCTGTCTGCGGTCGTGTTCAGGGGTTGAGGTCAAGGTGCGGGGTCAGGCGTCCGACGAAAAGCCGCCGATTCCGCAGACTACTGAGTCGCAAGGCCCATCCCAAGGCGACTCCCGTCACAGGCGACCAGTCTGCGGCCCTGAGGGCCGATTTCTGGGGAGCATCGCCCGGATGTCGTTAACGCCTGTCGCAAAATCGGACCTGACTGATGCAGTCAGTCCGGTCTCGGATTTTTGCTCCAGCTTGAATCTGGAGCATTTTTTGGAACCTGTCTGATTCCGGCAGATGCAAAAATGCTCCAGGCGGCCTATCTGGCGCTCATGCCTGATGCTTCACCCGCAGACCGCCCTTCGATCGACGCCGTCCTGGCCGACTTCATCGAGTCCTTCGACCTGCTGGGCGACTGGGAGGGGCGGATGGAATACGTCATCGAGCTGGGCCGCGATCTGGCCCCCCTGCCTGACGCAGACCGCATCGAGGCCAACAAGGTGCCCGGTTGCGCCGCCCAGGTCTGGCTCGCAGTGCATCGCGACGGCCCGCGTCTGGTGTTCCGCGCCGACAGCGACAGCGCCATCTCAAAAGGCAATATCGCCCTGCTGCTGCAACTCTATTCGGACCGCACCCCGGACCAGATCCTGGCCTTCGACGCCCGCGCGGCGCTGGACCGCCTGGGCCTGCCCCAGGCCCTGACGCCTCAGAGGGCCAACGGCCTCAACAACATGGTGGGCAAGATCAGACAGGCGGCGTCAGCCGCCGCCTGAGAAATGTCAGCGATAGACGCCCGTGGCCGACAGAATGGGACGTCGTCCTTCAGGCTCCTTGATGTCGATCAACAGGCTGGACTCGCCGGAGGCCCGGTCGCGGCGCCAGCGGACGGTGTCGCCCTGGGTCCAGCGTGGATCGCTGCTCAAGGCGCGGTCGATCAGGCGCGCCAGTTCGGTGGCGCTGGCGCGTGACGACCAGAGAGAGCAACTGACGGAATAGACGTCGGCATCGCCCTCGGTGATCGTGCCTTCTTCCAGCTTCATCCTCCAGATGCCGTCACGCGACACCAGTTCAACGTCGGACGACCACTCCTCAAGCGCAGGGGCGCCGGCCGGGCGTTGAAACTCCAGATCGCGCGCCAGGCGGATGGCTTTTTCGAAAGTGGCTGCGCGCATGGCGTAAGGCAGGCAGACCCGAGACAGAACCTGGCCCGGATCAACGTCCTGAGCGGCGACCGGCGCCGCAGCGGCCATGACGCTGATGGCCAAGGCGAGGGAAACGATGGCTTTCAATTTCTATCCGTCACTTTTGGTCTGAAACCGGCGCCCGCATGTGGCCGAACGGTGTTGTTACCCGACGTTGCAATCCGGGCAAAGCATTGTGAGATTACGGCTGTGTAATAATCCGCAAGGCGTCGGAATCGGGTGCTCAGAACCGGTGATAATACTGGGCCAGAGCTTTCAGTCCTTGCTTCAGCAGGTGCTTTCCTTCGCGCCGTCGCAGACCCAATCCCGTTTCCGCGGCTTGCAAGGCGCTGGCGCGGACGCACACGGCCTCAACCATGGCGCGGGCGGGACCACAGGCGGCCAGCGCCGCTTCCACCCGGCGCCCCGCGTTCAGGGCTGACACGGCCGGTTCGGCCCGTGTCGCCGAACCGCCGCCCGAGCGGGGCAGGGCGTCCCAGCGCATGGTCAGGGACGGGCCTCTCAGCGCCGCCTCGGCCTCTCGGCCCAGTTGTTCGGCCGCTGCGACCTCGGCGGCCGACAGCCAGGGTCGCCCTTGCGGATCCAGCCGCCGCGCCAGCCACGCCACCGGCGAATGGGCCAGATTGGCGCGGCGTGTGTGCAGGCTTCCATCCGGCTGGATGACGCCGCGGACGCCTTCGATGACGCCGGGGCGGCCCGGCTCGGGCGGGGCCTCGCCCCCTGAGCCGGCCCTCGCCGCCGGTCGCCTCACGATCCAGCCGCCGCCGGGCCTGGCCCTCAGACCCGGTTCAAGGATCAATTGACGCAAAGCCGCTTCGTCCAGCGTGGCCAGGACACGGGCGCGGCGGTCGGCGCCGACACGCACGGCGTAGCGGTCGCCCGCCGCTTCGATCCAGGCGCCGGGGCGGGCCAGCAGGCGGCGCGCGCGGGTCAGATCGCTCATTCCCGCCACTCGTAACGCGGCGCGTCCAGCACCTCGCGCACCCCACGCTCCAGCCGGTCCAGCAGGGCGTCCAGCGAGGGCGTGTCGCGTTCGTCCTCGGCCCAGCGGCAGGCCGCCGCCGCCGTCGCCCGGTTCAGGCCGAAGGCGTGGGCCACACGCTCCAGCGGCCAGCCGAAAGTCACATAGGCCAGATACAGGGCCAGCCTGCGCGCCTGCGACGCCCGCCCGGCCAGCCGTGTGCGCGTATTCATCCGCTCGACCGGCACGCCGGTGGATGCGGCCACCATCTGCAGGGCCAGCCCCGCCTTGATCCGGTCGCCCTCTGTGACCAGCACCCGATAGGTTCCGCGCATTCCAATCCCCTCATCATTGATCCGCGTCGGTCATGCGAACTGCGCCGACGCCTGATTTAGGAATATGATCCTATCATGCGTCGAGATCGGTCGTAGGGCGGGGCGCTGAAGGGGCGACCGGAAAAATCCTTCCGTCAGGCCTGCATGGACTCTCGACGGCGATTCGCAATTCAGCCTAGTGATTCGTTATGGGACGCCGTTAACCTTTCTTAAGGTTTTGAGCGGTTAACGTTCGAACAAGGTTACCCGGCCGCCATGCGTGCGGTCGATCCACACGTTTTGCCTCGGAGGGGCGTGAATGCGCGTTCTGCTTATCGAAGACGATCACGCGACGGCGCAGAGCATCGAGCTGATGCTGAAGTCCGAGGGTTTCAACGTCTATACGACCGATCTGGGCGAAGAAGGCATCGATCTGGGCAAGATCTATGACTACGACCTGATCCTGCTGGACCTCAACCTGCCGGACATGAACGGCCTGGAAGTCCTGCGCCAGCTGCGCGTGGGCAAGGTCAACACCCCGGTGATGATCCTGTCGGGCACGTCGGAAATCGAAACCAAGGTCAAGACGTTCGGCGGCGGCGCCGACGACTATATGACCAAGCCCTTCCACAAGGACGAGCTGATTGCGCGCACCCACGCCGTGGTCCGTCGCTCCAAGGGTCACGCCCAGGCCATCATCCACACCGGCGAAATCGCCGTGAACCTGGACGGCAAGACGGTCGAGGTGAACGGTCACCGCGTCCACCTGACGGGCAAGGAATACCAGATGCTGGAGCTGCTTTCGCTCCGCAAGGGCACCACCCTGACCAAGGAAATGTTCCTGAACCACCTGTACGGCGGCATGGACGAGCCCGAGCTGAAGATCATCGACGTCTTCATCTGCAAGCTGCGCAAGAAGCTGGCGACGGCGGCGGGCGGCAAACACTACATCGAAACCGTCTGGGGCCGCGGCTATGTCCTGCGCGACCCGTCGGAAGCCTCGGCTCCGATCACCGCCGCCGCCTGATCGGTTCTTTCAAGACGACATGCAGACGCCCGCCGGAGTGATCCGGCGGGCGTTTTTCGTTCATGCGTCCCTCTCCCGATGGGAGAGGGCTTGAGCGCACGAGCGCGCAGCGGTCGTTCTTGCGCGAAAGGGTGAGGGTCGGCTCTTAACCGGATGGCCTCGTAAGCCCTCACCCGACCGCGCCAGGACGACGGCTGGCGCCGCCGTGCGCGGTTTCCCTCTCCCGCCGGGAGAGGGCAGCGGTGTTACTTCCTCCGCCCCGGCATCTCCCTCCCGCCCTGATGCAGCACCAGCCCCTGAACCGCCCCCACCTCATCGCGGGTGAAGGTGACCCGGGCGTCGACGGTGGTCAGGAAGAAGGCGTCGACGGCTTCGGCGGTCAGGGCGAACGCCTGCTGACCCGTGGCCTGCGCCATCAGTTTTCCGTCCGCGACCGTGATGGTGATGGCGAAGGTCGGAGCTAGTTCATAGACGCCGGCATAGGCCGCCAACGTCTCGGGCGGCAGGGCGACGGACGCGCGCTCGCTGACCAGGGTGACCGTTCCGCCGCGCGCCAGCGTCACCAGCGCCGCACCCAGCTTGTCCGGCGCGTCGCCGTTCAGATTGCCCAGAACGATCACCGCCGTCCGGTCGGCGGGGTCATAGGCCATATAGGTGTTGAAGCCCTCGATGGCGCCGTTGTGCCAGACCAGGCGGCGGCCCTCGGCCTGGCTGACGACCAGTCCCATGGCGTAGTTGTTGCGCACCGGCGTGGTCAGGGCGGTCATCGATGCTGCGTTCAACACCCGCCCGCCGAACAGGCCCTGCTCCCACTTCAGCAGATCGTGGGGGGTCGAATACAGGGCGCCGGCGCCCATGGGGATGCTCATGTCCACATAGTCGGCGTTGGCGATCCCGCTTCCGGTCAGGGTGTAGCCCGAGGCCCGGCGCGACAGGATGACGTCGTGGTCGTCATAGCCGCTGTCGGCCATGCCCAGCGGCTGGAACAGGTTTTCGGAGACGAAGTCGGCGTAGGTTTCGCCGCTCGCCGCCTCGATGATCGCGCTCAACAGGACGTAGCCCGAGTTGGAATAGGCGAAGCCTTCGCCGGGTTGGAAGTCCAGCGGGCGGCCGCTGAAGCGTGCGATCAGGCTGGCTGGCGTCGCCGGCAGGGTCTTCTGCGCGGCGAAGTCGGCGAAGGCGGTGAAGTTGGGCACGCCCGAGGTGTGGTTCAGCAGATGGCGCACCGTCACCGCATCCCATGTCGCAGGCGCGTCCGGCAGATAGCGCTTCACCGGCGCATCCAGATCGACCAGGCCGCGCTCGTTCAACAGCATGACGGCCACGGCGGTGAACTGTTTGCTCAGGGAGCCGAGGCGGAATTTGGTGTCGCCGTCATTGGCGATGCGCCACTCGCGGTTGGCGAAGCCATAGCCCTGGTCCAGCAGCACCTGCCCGTCCCGCGCCACCAGCACCGCGCCGGAAAACTCGTCCGCATCGGCGGAGGCGCGGACCACCTGATCCATGCGGCCCACGTCCGGAACGGCATCCTGCGCTGCGGCATGCCCGGCGCAGAGGGTCAGGGCGCTGACGGCGACAAGCGCCAGTCGGGCGGGAGAGAAGGCGGATTTTGACACTGAACAACCTCTTGGACGCGTGACCATCACGCTGTGAAAGAGAGGAGGCCGTCACCGGGGCGAGCGGATGCGGGCGATCTGCATTTGTTTTCACACTAGGCCGTACAACGCAAAAACGCCCGCCGGAGTGATCCGACGGGCGCTTCAGTCACAGTGTCATTCAGGGCTCAGCCCTTGGCGACGTAACCCTTGCCGCCGTTCGACGGGCGGCGGCTGCGGGGGCGGCGCTTGATCTCACCGGCGGGCTTGGCGTCCGCTGCGGGGGCCGAGCTGTGGCGCGGGTCGTTGTTGGTCGTGCGCGGCCGCTCGCGGGCCATCGGGTCGAAGGCGCGTTCCGGGGTCGGGCGGGCGTCGCGGCCCGGGCCGGGCTTGCGGACGCGGTGCGGTTGCCCGCCGCCTTCCAGCTTGACGCCGTCGCGACGCGGGTTGCGCGGGCCGCGCTGTTGCTGCTGGCGGTCGCCGCGTCCGTCGTCAGGCATGGAGGCCTTGGACTTGACGCCTGCGGCCATGATCGACTGGTCCAGCAGGGCCAGCGACTTGTCGTTGCGGCGGTCGACGGCCGGGATCTTCTGGCGCGTGACCTTTTCGATGTCCTTCAGCAGCTTCATCTCGTCGCCGGCGACGAAGCTGACGGCCGAGCCGTCCTTGCCCGCGCGGGCCGTACGGCCGATGCGGTGGACATAGGACTCGGGCACATGCGGCAGTTCGAAGTTCACGACGTGCGAGACGCCGTCCACGTCGATGCCGCGCGCGGCGATGTCGGTGGCGACCAGCACGCGCAGCTTGCCGGCCTTGAAGGCGGCCAGGGTGCGTTCACGCTGGGGCTGGGACTTGTTGCCGTGGATGGCCCCGGCCTGGACGCCGCCGGCTTCCAGATAGGCCGCGACCTTGTCGGCGCCGTGCTTGGTCTTGGTGAAGACCAGGCAGCGGGTGAAGTTGTCGTCGGCGAACATCTCGGTCAGCAGGGCGCGCTTGCGGCCCTGTTCGATGTGGATGACGGACTGGTTGATGCGCTCGACCGTGGTGGCCTGCGGCGTCACCTGCACCTTGACCGGGTCCTTCAGCAGCTCGCCGGCCAGCTTGCCGATCTCCGACGGCATGGTGGCCGAGAAGAACAGGTTCTGGCGCTTGGCGGGGATGCGCGACACGATCTGGCGGATCGGCTTGATGAAGCCCAGGTCCAGCATCTGGTCGGCTTCGTCGAGGACGAAGATCTCGGTCGAGGACAGGTCCAGATTGCGCTGCTGCAGGTGATCCAGCAGACGGCCGGGGGCGGCCACCAGGATGTCGAGACCCTGGTTCAGGGCGCGTTCCTGACCGCCGTATTTGACGCCGCCGAAGATGACGGCGACGCGGAAGCCCAGGTGCTTGCCATAGGATTTGAAGCTCTCGGCGATCTGGGTGGCCAGTTCGCGCGTCGGGCTCAGCACCAGGCAGCGCGTGGTGCGCGGCAGGGGGGCGACCCGGTTGGCGGCCAGACGGTGCAGGATGGGCAGGGCGAAGGCCGCGGTCTTGCCGGTGCCGGTCTGGGCGATGCCCAGCAGGTCCTTGCCCGCCATGACGTCAGGGATGGCCTGCGCCTGGATCGGGGTGGGGGTGGTGTAGCCTTCGGAGGCCAGCGCCTGCAGCAGGGCCGGGTTCAGGCCGAAGGAATCGAATGTCTTGTTGCTCATGTGAGCCATGTCTTTCGCATGCGGCGAAGCGCATCAAAGTCCGGGCATGACGCCAGAAGGACCGCGCACCGCCAGTCCCGATAGAGTCTCGAAATCGAGACCGTCGGGGTGGATCGGGCGCCGCCCCGCGTGTCCGGGCAGCGAATGAAACGTGATGAGCCGGCGGCTGCTACAGTCAGGTCTTTGCGTATCGAAAGACCCACACGCGCTGGAGACGCCGGAGATCGCAATTGTGCGATGCAGCGTAAATGGACGTTCAATGCGGCCAAGTCAAGGCGGATCAGGCGGCTGTTCGTCCGGCTGCGACCCGTAGAACGCTGACATAGCCGTCCGCCACCTCCATCCGTTCGCCTTGCGGGCGCTGATGCACGGCCCGGTGCAGGGCCGGCAGCTTCCAGCAGGGGACGTGCATGAACAGATGATGTTCGGCATGGAAGTTGACCCAGTAGGGGGCGATGAAGGCGCGCTCCCACCAACTGGCGCGGGTGGTGCGGGCGGCGCGGAAGGGATCGGTCGCCGAGCCCTCGACGCAGGCGTGTTCGGCGATGTTCCTCAGCCGCGTCACCAGCGGGAAGGTGGTGGCCATCGGCAGCAGCCACAGGACGAAATAACTCCACCACACGCCCATCAGCGTCAGACCGGCCAGAAGCACGGCGTTGACCAGCAGGAAGGTGACGATGGAGCGGCCGGTCACGACCGAGTCATAGTCATGCCCCCCGTCATGCGCCGCCTCGGCGGACACGGCGGATGTCCCGGAGCGGGGGCCTGCGCGCAGCAGCGACAGAGGCAGCAGCACCCTCTGCTTGAAAAAGGTCTGGCCAGTCAGATCGCGGATCATCTTGCGCCGCAGGGAGGCCGGGCTGACCGGAAACGGCGCCGACAGCATCAGGTCCGGATCTTCCGGCTGCTGGGCGAAGCGATGGTGGGACAGATGATAGGGGCGGTAGGCCTTCAGCGAAGCGCCGATCGGCACGGCGCACAGCCAATGCCCCAGAAAATCGTTGAGCCGACCGTTCTTCGCCAGCCCGCCGTGGGCCGCCTCATGCATCAGTATGGCCAGGCCCAGCTGGCGCGTGCCGATCACCGCGACGCCCAGCGGAATGGTCAGGGGCCAGACGACGCCCAGCGCGATCATGGCGGCGATGACGGCCCAGCAGTGGACGACCAGCAACGGCCCGACCCAGACGCTGCGGCTCTGGAACGGCGCCCAGTCCTCGGGCGTGAACAGCTCTGACGGCTTGATGCGGGGCGCGGCGGGCATGCTGGCACGATAGCTCTCGAAGGGCGCGGCGCCAAACCTCTGCGCCTGTCAGGCGATCCTGACGAAAAGTCAGGTTGACATGACATATAGTCGATGTAAGGTAGCCCTGACATCACGTCAGGAGAAGCTGTCATGTTCAATGCCTGGAAGACCGGAACGGCGGCGCATCGGAAATACCTGATCCGCACCTTCGCCTTCATGATCCCCTATATGCTGATCTGCATCTCCATGATGGTCACGGACGCCTTCGACGACATCATCGGCACGCCCGCCGGCTGGGTTCTGGCCGCCGCCGTGTCCGCCCCGGTGATCGGCCAGCTGTGGGCCACGCTCAGCCTGATCCGGGACAGCGACGAGTTCATGCGCGCCGTGACCGCCAAACAGTTCATCGTCTCCGCCGGTCTGGCCATGGCGCTGGCCACCTTCTGGGGCTTTGCCGAGACCTTCGCCGCCGCGCCGCATCTGCCGGGCTGGTTGATCTACGCCGCCTTCTGGGGCATTTTCGGATGCGTGGCGCCCTTCATCAAGGCGTCGAACTGATGAAGAACCGGCTGAAATTGCTGCGCACCGAGCGCGGCTGGACCCAGGAGCAGCTGGGCCAGGAACTGGGCGTCTCGCGCCAGGCCGTCAACGCCCTGGAGACCGAGAAACACGACCCCTCTCTGGACCTGGCCTATCGCATCGCCGTGCTGTTCGACCGCGCGGTGGAAGACATTTTCGAAAATCCCCACGCCTGACGCCGCGTCAGGATAACCTTACAAGGATACGCCATGCTGAACCACCGCCGCCTTGCCGGGGGATCGCCCCTGCACGCCTTGATGCTGGCCTCGGCCATCGCCCTGTCGGCCCCTGCGTTGGCGCATGCCGCACCTGCGCCCGCCGCTGCACAGGCCGCGCCCGCTTTCGCCTCGGACCGGCTGTCGGTCGAGGTGGTGGGCCAGGGGCCTGACGTCATCCTGATCCCCGGCCTGGCCTCATCGCGTGAGGTCTGGCGCGCCGAGGCGGACCGGCTGAAGGCCACCCACCGGGTGCATCTGGTGCAACTGGCCGGGTTCGCGGGCCAGCCGTGGACGCATGGCGACGGCCCCTTCGTCGCTCCGGTGGTCGAGGAACTGGCCCGCTACATCGCCGAGGCGGGACTGCAACGGCCCGCCGTCATCGGCCACTCCATGGGCGGCTTCAGCGCCCTGCGTCTGGCGCAGGCGCATCCTGATCGGGTCGGGCGCGTCATGACGGTCGACAGCCTGCCCTTCTACAGCGCCATGTTCGGGCCGCAGGTCACGGCTGAGGCCGCCCGCCCCTTCGCCGATCAGGCGGCACAGATGATGCTGAACCCCGACGAGGCCGCCTTCCGCCAGATGCAGGTGCAGACGGCCGAGGGGCTGGTGCGCGATCCGGCGACGCGCACCGCCATGGTCGAATGGTCCATGGCCTCCGACCGCCACGCCCTGGCCGCCGCCATCCGCGATGTGATGACCAGCGACGCCCGCCCCGGTCTGGCGGCCATGACAACCCCGGTCTGGGCGCTTTACGCCTCGGATGCCGACGGCGGCGCGCCCGCCGCCATGGCCGACGCCGTCTGGACGCGGGAATACGCCGCCTTGCCAAACGTGCATCTGGAGCGTGTGGACGCCAGCCGCCACTTCATCATGGCCGACCAGCCCGAGCGGTTCGCAGCGCTCGTGGATCGGTTCCTGGCGGATTAGTTGGTCGGCGTGACGTCGCCCGAACGGGTCAGTTCGCCCCCGAACTGATCCGCATAGGCCGGGTTCAGCAGGCTGCGGAACACGCTCAGCGGCAGGGCGATCTCATAGGCGCCGTCCGAATAGGGGCCGACCTGATAGGGGCCGATCAGGAAGGTCACACCCGCCGCCTTGCCCGGAACCGATCCCGGCGTCAGCACGAAGGGCGTCGCCGCCGCGCGCGGGCAGGCCCAGTCCGAACCGGTCAGGGTCACGGGCGGGGGGTTCGGCGAGCGGGCCTTCTTGGCGGTGTTGATCGCAGCGCACAGGGCGCGGTCCAGCGCGGTGCGGTCGCCGCCGGCGAAGATGTCGTCAAAGCCCAGACGCTTCTTCTCGGCCTTGTTCCACAACAGGCCGTTCCTCAGGGTGTTGGGGTGCGCCCCGCCCGAGAAGTCGAAATCGAGACGCTTCAGGCTCAGCAGACGGTCCGTCTCGGCGGCGGCGGTGACGATGATCTTCTTTTCATAGGCCGGGCGGTCTTCGTCGAAGCCCGCCTCTTCGCGCTCGCCCTGCGCCCCTTCGACGAACTGGCGAAGGGTGCGGACCTCTTCGGCATAGAGGGCGGCGTGCAGGTCGGGCTGGGTCTTCAGCGCCTCGGGCAGGGTCAGGGACACATCGGCGTAAGGGCTCTTGCTCTCATAGGCCATGGGCGCGGCGGCTTCGACAGCGGCGGCGGCAGGCGGCGCGCCCGGCGCATCGGGGGCCTTGTCCCGCTCGCGGTTGCAGGCCCCCAGGACCAGGGCGACGGCGCTCAGCGCGATCAGGCTGCGGACAGCGGTTCCAGAGACGGCTTTGGCGGTGGATTTGGAGAGGGGGGACATCGAGGACTCCGTTACATGGGCCATGACACAGCCCCCAGAATGATGGCGGCCAGCAGGATCAACCCCGCCGTCCGGTTGGACTTGAACAGTTTCAGCGCCAGCGATCCGTCGTCGGCGGGAACCCGCAGCGTCTGCCAGCCAAGGTGAAGCGCATAGAGCGCCCATCCGATCCAGAACACCGGCCCCAGACCGGCGAACAACCCCGCCAGCCCCGCCAGCACCGCCGCCAGAGCATAGAAGACGCCGACGCCGCGCCGGACCTGCGTCCCCAGACGCCGCGCCGAGGACTTCACCCCGACCATGATGTCGTCCTCGATGTCCTGCAGGGCGTAGAGGGTGTCGTAGCCGAGGGTCCAGAACACGCCGCCTGCGTAGAGCAGCAGGGCGGACAGCGCGATCCTGCCAGGCTGGATCATCCAATCGGTGACGAAATAGAGGTCGGACAAGGCGTCGCCTGCGTCCTGTTGCGCCAGCCAGACCGACAGGCCCAGCCCCCCGGACGCCGCCGCAAACCCCATCAGCGCGCCCCAGTTGAAGGTCAGGCCCAGCCAGGCCTGAGGCCACCAGGTGATGCGCTTCATGAAGGGATAGGCCGCGACCAGCACCAGCGAGCCGACGCCCAACAGAACGGCGGTCAGGTTTAGGCTCAGCAGGATCAGCAGGCTGACGAGGCTGCAGCCGACGATGAAGGCCCACGCCTGTTTGACGCTGATCCGGCCTGACGGAATGGGGCGCAGCGCCGTGCGGGCGACCTTGGCGTCGATGTCGCGGTCCACAATGTCGTTGAAGGCGCAACCCGCCGCCCGCATCAGGCAGGCCCCGACGGCAAAGGCGACGAACAGCCAGAAGACATTGGCGCGATGGGTCTCCCAGTCGAACTGACCCGTCGCCAGAGCGATCCCCTGCCAGCCCGGCAGCAGCAACAGCCAGATGCCGATGGGCCTGTCGAACCGCCCCAGCTTCAGCCAGGGCTTCAGCCCCTCGGGCGCGTGGCGGTCCACCCAGTTCGAACCGGCGTCAGGAAGCGGGGCGGAGGTCATGCTTCGCTTCTAGTCGAGCGAACGCCGGGGGTGAAGCACAGTCGGCGCGACCTAATCCCGCGCCACGCACATGGCCACGCCCATGCCGCCGCCGATGCACAGGGTGGCCAGACCCTTCTTCGCGTCGCGGCGCTTCATCTCGTGCAGAAGCGTGGTCAGGATGCGGGCGCCCGAGGCGCCGATCGGGTGGCCGATGGCGATGGCGCCGCCGTTGACGTTGACCTTGTCCGCGTCGAGGCCCAGCTCGCGCAGCACGCACAGCGACTGGGCCGCAAAGGCTTCGTTGGATTCGACTAGGTCCAGATCGGCGACGGCCCAGCCCGCCTTCTCCAGCGCCTTCTTCGAGGCCGGGATCGGCCCCGTGCCCATGATGGCCGGATCGACGCCCGCCGTGGCCGACGACACGATGCGGGCCAAAGGCGTCAGGCCGCGCGCCCTGGCCTCATCGGCGCTCATCAGCACCAGCGCTGCGGCGCCGTCATTGATGCCCGAGGCGTTGGCCGCCGTGACCGATCCGTCCTTGGTGAAGGCCGGGCGCAGCTTCTCCATGGCCTCCAGCGTGGCGCCGTGGCGGATGTATTCGTCCTGATCCACGACCGTGTCGCCCTTGCGGCCCGAAATGGTCACGGGCGCGATCTCGTCGGTGAAGCGTCCGGCCTTCTGGGCGGCCTCGGCCTTGTTCTGGCTGGCGACGGCGAAGGCGTCCTGATCGGCGCGGCTGATCTGGAAGCGGTCGGCGATGTTCTCGGCCGTCTGGCCCATGTGATAGCCCTTGAAGGCGTCCAGCAGCCCGTCCTTCAGCATGGTGTCGGCCAGCGTCAGATCGCCCATCTTCTGGCCGGTGCGCAGGTGCTGGGCGTGCGGGGCCTGGCTCATGCTCTCCTGACCGCCCGCCACGACGATGCGGGCGTCGCCAAGCGCGATCTGCTGGGCCGCCAGCGCCACGGCGCGCAGGCCGGATCCGCACAGCTGGTTCAGGCTCCAGGCGGCGGCCTCCTGAGGCACGCCCGCGCCCATGGCGGCCTGACGCGCAGGGCCCTGACCGGCGCCGGCCTGAAGCACATGGCCCATGATGACTTCATCGACCTGGTCCGCCGCCACGCCCGCGCGTTCCAGCGCCGCCTTGATCGCCACCTCGCCCAGCTTGGAGGCGGGCAGGCTGGACAGGGCGCCCAGGAAGGAGCCGACGGGGGTGCGGGCGGCGGAGACGATGACGACGTCGGTCATGATTTCATTCCTTGACGAAATTTTCGTGGCGTTTGTGCCGCATCTGCACAGTTTCGTCACCCCCTCTGCGCCGATGTGCGCCCCGTTCAGGGAAATGACAGCATCGCAAGCGCAGCATCACGGGAACCAACCGCCCCGCGTCCGTCTTGAAGGAGGATGGTGATGCGTTTGAAACGGCTGTTCATCCGGGTCTGCGAACCCGACGAACTCGACATGATCGAGCACTACCGCTCACCGGCGGAAAAGAGCGCCGACCTGTGGGTCCACATCGTCGGCCTGGTGCTGGCGGGCGTCGGCGGGATCGTGCTGGCGGTGCTGGCGGCGGTCTATTCGGGCATAGGCGCGACGGTGGCGACGGCGGTCTATGCGTCGTGCCTGATCGCCATGCTGTCGATCTCGACGGTCTACAATCAGATCAGGCCCTGTGCGGCGCGGCCCGTGCTGAGGCGTCTGGACGAGGCGGCCATCTTCCTGATGATCGCGGGCAGCTACACCCCCTTCACGACCCAGAGGTTCGAAGGCGCTTGGGCCATCGGCTTCTCCCTGCTGGTCTGGGCCGTGGCCCTGGGCGGCGTGTTCGCCAAACTGGCCCTGCCGCGCCTGTCCGACGCCATCTGGAGCGCGGTCTATGTCGGCTTCGGCTGGCTGGCCGTGCTGGCGCTCAAGCCCATGGTCGAGACAGTGCATCCCATCGCGCTGGGCCTGCTGGTCGCGGGCGGGCTGATCTACACCGCAGGGGTGTTCGTCTTCATCAGTCCAAAGGTGAAGTTCCGCCGGGCCATCTGGCACGGCTTCGTCGTCACGGGGGCCATGACCCACTGGGCGGCGGTGCTGGTCGGCGTCGTTCTCGCCCCCGCTGCGCTGAGTTGACCGGCCGGGGCTGAGCACCGCCTCATGCCCGTTCACGAACAAGCGGTTTGCGCTGTCCTTCGCACTGCGGGATAGTGGCGGTCCATAACGATAAAAAATCGGGGAGCGAAGCGTGGCTGAAAAGAAATCCGGAACCCGCGACGGGGCCGTCGTCGTCAAGAAATACGCCAACCGCCGCCTCTACAACACGGCGACCTCGGCCTATGTGACACTGGACGATCTGGCCAAGATGGTGCGTGAGGGGGTCGATTTCGTGGTCTTCGACGCCAAGACCGAAGACGATCTGACGCGTCAGATCCTGACCCAGATCATCTTTGAAGAGGAAAGCCGCGGCGAGGCGCTTCTGCCCGTCCAGTTCCTGCGCCAGCTGATCGGCTTCTACGGCGGCCAGATGCAGGGGGTACTGCCGTCCTATCTGGAGATGTCGCTGGACAGCTTCTCGCGTCAGCAGGAGCAGATGCGCGGCCAGATCACCAAGGCCTTCGGGGCCACACCCGCCGCCGGGCTGATGGACGAGGCGGTCAAGCGCAACATGGCCATGTTCAGCGAGGCGATGAAGCTTTGGCCCGGCTTCGGCGCCCTGACGCCCGCCGCCAAGCCCGAACCCGCGTCCGAACCTGCCGCCTCTTCCACAGACCCTCTGGCTGTCATGCAGCGCCAGATGGAAGAGATGAAGGCTCAACTCGATCGCCTGGCCGGCGGCAAGGGCGAGTGACGTGACTGATGAAGTGCGCTCCATCGGCGCGCTCCGTCTCGACGATCGACGGGCGGGCGACCGGCGCACGGCCCAGCGCCGTGCCCGCCCTGGCGATGAGCCCGCCGAGGAAACGGCCGTGGCGGAAGACGAGGCCGATGCTGCCGGGGTCCCGGCAAGACCTGCCCCGACACCGCCCGCAGACGCCTCTCCCGCCGCCTTCGCCGCCCAGATGATCGGCCAATCGGGCCAGAAACGCGGCTTGCGCGGCGGGCCGCCGGTGCTCGATGCGGCGCGTCACACCTATCTGGGCGCTGAGTATTCCGGCCCGGCCGAACGACGTCCCAAACCGGGCAAGGCGACCGACACCGACATCTGATCCGCGCGGCACGGTCCTTGCTGAACCCGGGGAGATTCGCCCCGGTTCAGGACCCGCCCATGCTCACCTTCCTCGCGCGCACCATCGACCTGACCGTCGTCGCCCTGGTGTTCGTCGCCTTTTCCTGAGCACTGAGGGGCCCCGTGTGCGGGGCCTTGCGGTCAGTGCGCGCCGTTCAGCAGGGCGAAGACGGCTTCGTATCCGTTGACCTCCGCGAAACGCAGCGGTTTGACGCGTTCAACCAGAATCTCGCCGCGCGGGGTGTCTTGGCGCTCGATCAGGCCGATCACTTCAGCGGTGTAGTCGGCTAGAGGCATGGAGTTTGGGTTTTCGGCATGCCCCGGCATCAGGTCGGTGGCGACGGCCGGCGGGGCCAGCTCCAGCACCTCGACCGAGGTGTCCGCCAGTTGATGGCGCAGCGACTGGCTCCAGGAATGGATCGCAGCCTTGGTCGCATTATAGGTCGGCGTCGCCGCCAACGGGATGAAGGCCAGGCCCGACGACACGGTCATGACGGTTGATGCGGGTTGCGTGCGCAATTGCGGCAGCAGGGCGGCCGTGAGACGGATCGGGCCCAGCAAATTGGTGATGACGGTGGTCTCGGCGATATCCAGGTCGAACGGCTCTGCCTTCAGGTCCTCGGTCAGCATGATCCCGGCATTGTTGATGACGATGTTCAGGGCCGGATGGTCCTGAACCACCTGTGCGGCGAAGGCGCGGATGGCTGCGGGATCAGAGATGTCCAGAACGGCCCAGGCCATGCCGGGATTGGCGGCGGCGGCTTCAGCCAGCGGGCCCTCGCGCCTGCCGGTGATGATGACCTGATTGCCGCGCGCATGCAGGGCCTCAGCCAGAGCGCGACCGATGCCGGAGCCGCCGCCGGTGATCAGGATGGTGTTTCCGGTGATGTTCATGGTCGTCTCCTTCGGAGGTGCGTGGGTGCGGGAAACGAGGTAGAAGCTGTACTCTCTAATAGGAAGCAGGCACCCGAAAGGGCGGTACTTACCAGAACGAAAGATTTTGATATGGGTGAACTTCCGGCCGCAAGAATTTCGCCGCCCCACTCCAGCGAACCCGGCGACCCTCGTGTCGAGGCCCTGGTCAATGAGGTTATCGGCAGGGTAGCGGACAAGTGGACGATGCTGATCCTCGAAGTCCTGACCGAGCACGGCGAGCAGCGGTTCGGCCGGATCGGCGATCTCGTCGGCGGCATCAGCCAGAAGATGCTGACCCAGACCCTGCGTCAGATGGAGCGCGACGGACTGGTGATCCGCACCGTGCATCCGGTCATTCCGCCCAAGGTCGAATACCGGCTGACGGACCTGGGGTTCACATTGGCCGAAGCTTTCTGCGGCGTCTGGACCTGGGCGGAGAAGAACACCGAACGCATCGAAACCGCTCGGGCCGTCTTTGACGCGCGGCCTCGCTGACGTTTCTGTTGCAACGCAAAAATCTTCTCGACTTCCGCAGGGTCATCACGGAATGTTACAGCCTCGCCTGCGGAGGGGTTTCCATGTTCATGACGTCGCGCGCTGGTCTGTCGGTCTCTGAAGAGCTGGCCGCCTTTATCGAGAAGGACGTATTGCCCGGCCTTGGGCTGGACGCCGACCGCTTCTGGATCGGTGCGGCCGACATTCTGGAACGCGCGGCGGTGGACACGCAGGGCTTGCTGGCTGTGCGGGACCGGATGCAGGCCCAGATCGACGCTTGGCTGGAGGCGCGGGCAGGGCAGCCTCAGGATCCGACGGCGACGGCGGCCTTCCTGCGCTCCATCGGCTATCTGGTTCCCGAGCCCGAGCCGTTCCAGGTCTGGACCGACAAGGTGGATGCAGAGGTGGCTACCATGGCCGGGCCGCAACTGGTCGTGCCGTCGCTGAACGCCCGCTTCGTCCTGAACGCCGCCAATGCGCGCTGGGGCAGTCTGTATGACGCGCTGTACGGCACGGACGCCTTGGGCGACCTGCCGCCCAAGGGCCCCTATGATGCCGCGCGCGGGGCCCGCGTCGTGGCCCGGGCCAAGGCGTTTCTGGATGAGAGCTTCCCTCTGGCGTCCGGCGCACACGCCGATGTCGCCGGCTGGTCCATTGCGGACGGCGTCCTGTCGCCTGCGCTGAAGGACGCCGCTCAATTCGTCGGCTGGCGTGGGGAGGCGGCTTCGCCGGACGCCGTGCTGCTGCGCCACAACGGACTGCATGTCGAACTGGTCATCGACCGAACCTCGGCCATCGGCGCGGCCGATCCGGCCGGTCTGTCGGACGTGGTCGTGGAAGCCGCCTTGTCGACCATCGTCGATCTGGAGGACTCCGTCGCCGCCGTGGACGCCGCCGACAAGGTCGCCGCCTACCGCAACTGGCTGGGCCTGATGAAGGGCGATCTGGCCGAGACCTTCGTCAAGGACGGCGTCGCCCAGACCCGCACCCTGGCGCCCGATCGGGAATACGCCGCGCCGGACGGTTCGCGCCTGACCCTGCCGGGGCGGTCGCTTCTGTTCGTGCGCAACGTCGGCCATCTGATGACCACGCCCGCCGTGCGGCTGGCCGACGGGACCGAGGCGGGCGAGGGGGCGCTGGACGCCATCGTCACAGGCTTGATCGCCCTGCATGACCTCAGGGGACTGGGCGCGTTCCGCAACAGCCGTGAAGGCTCGGTCTACATCGTCAAACCCAAGATGCACGGGCCCGAGGAAGTGGCCCTGACCAACGAACTTTTCGACCGGGTCGAGGATCTTCTGGGCATGGCGCGGTGGACGATGAAGGTCGGCGTGATGGACGAGGAACGCCGCACCTCGGCCAATCTCGCCGCCTGCATCCGCGAGGTTCAGAACCGCATCGTCTTCATCAACACCGGCTTCCTCGACCGCACCGGCGACGAGATTCACACTGCCATGCACGCTGGACCGGTGGTGCGAAAGGGCGAGATGAAGTCGGCGAAATGGATCGCCGCCTATGAGGCGCGCAACGTCGCCATCGGCCTGAAATGCGGTCTGTCGGGACGGGCCCAGATCGGCAAGGGCATGTGGGCGGCGCCGGATTTGATGGCCGACATGCTGGCCCAGAAGGGCGCGCATCCGCTGACCGGCGCCAACACCGCCTGGACGCCTTCCCCCACGGCGGCGACCCTGCATGCGCTGCACTACCACCAGACCGATGTCTTTGCGTTTAGGGACGCTATCGCCGCGCGCCCGACGCCTGGGCTGGAAGACCTCCTGACCATGCCCCTGGCTGAAGGCCGCAACTGGTCCGAGGCCGAGATCGCTGCGGAGCTGGACAACAACGCCCAGGGTCTGCTGGGCTATGTCGTGCGCTGGATCGACCAGGGCGTCGGCTGCTCCAAGGTGCCCGACATCCATGACGTCGGCCTTATGGAGGATCGGGCCACCCTTCGCATCTCGTCCCAGCATATGGCCAACTGGCTGTTGCACGGTGTCTGCACCCACGCCCAGGTCGAGGCGGCGCTGTTGCGCATGGCCGCCAGGGTGGACGCCCAGAATGCGGGCGATCCCCTGTATCAACCGATGGCTACGGCCCCTGAAGCCAGCCTGGCCTTCCAGGCTGCACGCGCGCTTGTATTTGACGGGATCAATCAACCGAACGGCTACACCGAGCCTCTGCTGCACGCCTTTCGTCTCAGAGCCAAGGCTTCGGCCTGAGACGAGTCACTCGCTGCCTGACCGCCACAGATTGTTCGTCAGCGGCTCCAGCAGATAGGTCAGGGCGGTGCGCTTGCGCAGCAGGACCACCACCTCGACCGGAGCGCCGGGACGCAGGGTGTCGGCGGCGCGCCCCAGCTTGGACAGTTCCGCCGGCGGCACGACGATCTCGATGCGGAAGAAGGAGGCCCCGGTCTGCTCGACGGTGAAGCTGTCGGCGGAGATGCGCGTCAGCCGCCCGTGGATGGTCGGGGGGTTGCGGTCTCTCAGACCGGGGAATTTCACCTCGGTCGTCTGACCCAGCTTCAGGTTGTCGATGTCATTGGGGCTGACCTGGGCGACGATGACCTGGGACGCCTCATCGGGGACGATCTCCATCAGGGTCTGACCCGGCTGGATCACCCCGCCCTGGGTGAAAATGGTCAGGCCGACGACCTGGCCCGACGCGGGCGAGCGGACTTCGCTGCGGGCGATCTGGGCGCGCAGTTCGGTCAGGCGCGGCGTCAGTTCGTTCAGCTGGACGTCGATCTGGCGCATCTGATCGGCGACGTCCTCGTTCATCTTGGTCGAGACGCCGGAGACTTGCAGGCGGGTCTCGCCGACCGCTTCACGCGACCGCGCGATCTGGGCGCGAAGCGAGCCCTGTTCGCCTTCCAGCTGGGCGGCGCTGCGCTCCAGGGCGCGGACCCGCGTCAGGGGCGCATAGCCTTGATCCGCCAGGGTGCGCATGCCGGTCAGCTCCTCCTGGATCAGGCGCTGCTGTTCGGCGTTGGCGGCCAGTTGTCGTTCATAGCCGTGGATCTGTTCGTTCAACTGCGCGACGCGCTGGCTCAGGACGCCGGTCTCGGTGGAACGGCCTGTGCGGCGGGCGCCGAACTGGGCCTGCTGGATGCGCAGGCTCTCCATGGCCAGGGCCGCATCCTGGGGCTCCAGCGCAGCGAACTCGGGCGGGGTCGGCACCGTCGTCAGCCGGTCGCGCTCGGCTGTCAGCCGGGCCCGTTGCGCTATGAGCGCGTAGACCTGGCCCGCGACCCCGCGCTCACTGGCCTTCAACTCGCCGCTGACCAGTTGCAACAGGACCTGGCCGCGCTGGACCGTGTCCCCTTCGGCGACCAAAAGGGCGCTGACCACTCCGCCTTCGCGGTGCTGAACCGCCTGGCGGTTGCCGGAAACGGCGACCTGGCCTTGGGCGTAGGCTCCCTGATCCAGCGGGGCGAATGCGGCCCATCCCAGGAAGATGACGAAGAAGGCCATGATGACAACGCCGCCGATCATCAGCTCACGACGAGGCGCGTCGGTGACCGTGATGGGGGTTGGCGGGGGAGGTGCTGCGGCCGGCGGACTTTGCGGTGCACCCTGCGGAGCGCCGTCAACCGCAGCCGCGGTTGTTTGAGGCGTGACGGCGTCGGTCATGAAGCCGTCCGCGGGCCGCGAGGCTGGTTCTGCAATTGGGCCTGCGAGGCGCCTGTCGGGGGCTGGCCCTGACCTTGATGAGGCGGTTGCGCCGAGGCCGGACGACCGGCGGCGGCGCGCATCTTCTCCAGCACCTCTTCGCGCGGTCCGTCCAACTGGATCGCGCCGTCGCGCATGACCAGAAGCCGGTCGACACGGGCCAGAACTCCAGCACGGTGGGCGATGATGACGACGGCGGCGCCGCGTGCGGCGGCCGTGATCACGGCCTGCATCAGGGCAGACTCGCCTTCCTGATCCAGGTTGGAGTTCGGCTCGTCCAGAACCAGAAGCACCGGATCGCCATACAGGGCCCGAGCCAGGGCGACACGCTGAGCCTGTCCCGCCGACAGCCCTTGGCCATAGGGCCCGAGCACGGTGTCATAGCCATTGGGCAGGCGTTGGATCAGTTCATGGGCTCCGGCGGCCATGGCCGCCTTGACGGCGCCTGTGTCGGCGACGTCCCGGGGCACGCCGGCGTCAATGTCAAAGCGCGAGATGTTGTCCTTGATCGTGCCCGCGAACAGGCTGGGCGTCTGGGGAAGATAGCCGATGAAGCGGGCCAGTTCGTCGCCGTCGCGGGCGTCGTATTCGGCCCCGTCCAGACGCACGGTTCCAGCCTGGGGATTGACCGCGCCCGCCACGACGCGGGCCAAAGTGGTCTTGCCGGAACCGCTGGCGCCGATGACGCCCATGGTCTGGCCGGGCTGAAGCGTGAAGGCGGCGCCGCGCAGCTGAGGGGCGTCGGTTTCGGGGAATTTGACCATCACCCCCTCGACCTGCAGTCGTCCGACGGGCGCGGGCAAGGCTGTGCGTTCGCGGTCAGCGGAGGCGGTGCCTGCGAACAGATCGGTCAGTGTTTTCCAGCTGGCCCGGGCCTGCACCAGGCTGGGCCAGATCCCGACCACCAGCTCGACCGGCGCCACGGCGCGGCTGAGCAGCACGGAAGACGCGATGATCGAACCCGCCGAAATTTGACCCTTGGTGGCCAGATAGGCCGCCAGGCCGAGCGCCGCAGACTGCATCAGCAGCCGCAGGAATTTGATCGCGCCGGAATACCGGCCGCCAGCCAGCTGGGCATCGGCCTGAGCGGCGGTGGCCTGCTGGCGCTCGGCGATCTGTCGGGCCACGGACGAACGTCGCATGCCCAGCGCGCGGACCACTTCGGACTGGCTGGCGACGCCTTCCTGTGCGGCGTAGGCGTGATTCTGGGACTGGATGGCGCGGTTCAGGCGCGGGCGGGTGTCACGTTCGTTCAGCCAGGCCAGGATGAACAGGATGACCCCTCCCACCAGCGTCAGCGCGCCGATGGCGGGGTGCAGCAGGAAGCAGCAGAGCAGATAAAGCGGCGTCCAGGGCGCGTCGAAGACCGCCAGCATGCCCTGGCCGCCGATGACGCCGCGCACATTGTCGAACTCTCGCAGGGCCTGGGTGTTCGGCGCCTTGGTCTGCAGGTCCATGACGCGCGACAGCACCTTGCCCGACAGCATTCGGTCCAGCCGCAATCCGGCCCGCAGCATCAGCCGCCCTCTAAGCCAGTCCAGCAGAGCCAGAGAGGCCAGGGCGAAGATCGCGACCGCCGAGATCAGGACCAGAGTGGTCATCCCTCCGGTGGGCACCACCCGATCATAGACCTGCATCATGTAAAGGGTGGGCGTCAGATAGAGCAGATTGACCAGAGCCGAGAAGACGGCGCCCCAGACGAAATGGGTTCTGCACGCCCTCAATGCGTCAGCCAGGGGCTCTGTGCCCGGTTTGTTGGGGAGCAGGTTCTTGAACACGGGGCGCGAGGACTTCCTGCGAAGGGGAGATCATTTTAGCGCGTCCCGTCGTTCACCGATAGCCGGTGCTTCACCGCAATTCACGCAACGGTCGCGCACGCTGCGGAACACCCGATTGACGGGTCGTATAGTATGCGGCATACACTGTATGACACACACTATGTGATGTGCGGGTAGCGCTATGGCTCTTGACGTCGAACAGTTTGAATCCATGCGGCTGGAGCTGCGTCGCGGCTCGTTGGTGCTGGCGGTTCTCGCCTGCCTGAGGTCCGAGCAATACGGCTATTCGCTGCGTCAGGCCCTGGCTGCCGATGGGCTGGAGATGGAGGAAAGCACCCTCTATCCGCTGCTGCGCCGGCTGGAGTCCCAGGGGCTGCTCGATAGTGAATGGCGCGAGGAGGAGAAGCGCAAGAAGCGCTTCTACCGCCTGTCCGTCGCGGGCGTCGCCATGCTGGCCGCTCTGACCGAGGAATGGCGGGGCATCAACGCCTCCGTCGACCGAATTCTCTCCCAACCAGGCTGAAGGGGAAGCCGAAATGGATATGATAGACCGTTATCTGAACGCCGTGGCCGCCCAGCTGCCGCAGGCCGAACGTGAGGACATCGTCGCCGAACTGCGCGACCTGATCCTCAGCCGCTTCGAGGCGCGCGAGGAGGAGCTTGGCCGCGCCCTGAACGACGACGAGAAGGAAGCCATCCTGCGCGAGATTGGCCATCCGCTGGTCGTCGCCGCCCGATACCGTAAAGGGCCTGACGCCCTAGTCGGGCGCGAGATGTTTCCCTACTGGCTGTTCGGGGTCAAGGCGGGGCTTATGGTTCTGGCCGCCGTCTTCGTACTGGGGCTGGTGGTGCGGCTGATTGGCGGCTCAGGCAATTTCGGCCAGGACATCGCCCAGTCCTTCCATGGTTTCTTCGGCGCCGGCCTGACCCTGATCGGAGCGGCGACGCTGGCGGCGGCCACCTTCGAGCACTACGGCATCCGCCCCAAATGGCTGACCGAATGGAAGGTGCGCGATCTCGGCGTCTTCGGTCTGGCCGACACGGCGCAGTGGTCGTCAGCGGTGGGCGTGGGGTCGGCCAAGGCTGCAGCGGCGGCCAAGACGCAGTCCGGAGCCTTGCGTCCGCGTCGTGAAGGCCGCTGGCCTGGGTCGGAGGCGGTCGGTTCCCTGATCGTCAACGGCCTGTTCGTCCTGTGGTGGATCGGGGCGCTGCATTTCCCGGGCTTTGCGCACATCTCGATGCGCGGCGACGACGTGGCGGTCAGCGGCGCGCCGATTTGGGCGGCCTTGCACGGCGCCATCCTGGTCTACGCCCTGGCCCATGTGGCGGTTGATCTGGTCAGCTTGGCCCAGCCCTACGCCGTGCGTCTGCGTGCCGCCTGCATGGTTCCGCTGCACGCGGCAGGCCTGTGGCTGATCTGGACGATCTTTCAGGCCGGGCACTGGTTTGATCTGTCGGTCAACGGCCAGACGGCGCAGATCACCGGCGGAGACGCCCTGCTCAACGTCGATGCGCTGAAGGCTCTGGACCGGCTGGACGGCGCCAGCGACCTGACCCTGTTGGCTGGAAATTTGTCAGTGGTCATGACCTGGGTTCTGGCGGTCGCGGCCTTCGGTCTGGTCTGCGCGTTGTTGCACAATCTGTGGCGCGCGTTCAGCACTCGCTGAAGCCGACTGCATGAGGTCATTGGGTCGGGCGACAGAGCTCGCCCGACCCGCATGTCTGACAGACATGTCCGAAAACCGCGAGACATCGGCTCGCGACGGGCTCATTCTGGGGTCATGGAAACGTCCGAAGTTCTCGATCAGGAGGCTTGCTACCGCGCCATTCTGACGCGCGACGCCCGTTTCGACGGCCGCTTCTTCACCTGCGTGAAGACAACGGGGATCTATTGCCGCCCCGTCTGTCCGGCGCGGACGCCCCGGCGCGAGAACATGCATTTTGTGGCCAGCGCTGCAGCGGCTGAGGAGGCGGGGTTCCGCGCCTGCCTGCGTTGCCGGCCCGAGACCGCCCCCGACATGGGCGCCTGGCGCGGCGCCTCCAACACCGTCAGCCGGGGTCTGGCCTTGATCGAGGCGGGTGCGCTGGATGAGGGCGATGTCGAAGCCCTGGCCGAGCGGCTGGGCGTGGGCGAGCGGCACCTGCGCCGCCTGTTCCGCAAATACCTGGGCGCCGCCCCGGTCAGCGTCGCCCAGACCCGGCGCGTGCTTCTGGCCAAGACCTTGATCCACCAGACCGATCTGCCGATGACGCAGGTGGCGCTGGCCTCGGGCTTCAAGAGCGTGCGGCGGTTCAATGAGACGTTTCAGGCCCTGTACGACCGTCCGCCCTCGGCGCTGAGGCGGCGCGGCGAGCGACCCCATGTCGGCGGTGTGCGTCTGAGCCTGCCTTACGGGCGGCCCTATGATTGGCCCGCCATGATTGCAGCTCTGGCCGCGCGCGGCGACGCCGTGGAGAACGGTCGCTGGAGCCGTCTGCTGGATGCCGCCATCGACGCCGCCGAAGGTTCGGTCACGGTCGAGCGGGAGGACGAAGGTCGGGTCATTGTCGTGATCGAGGCCTCCGACCTGCGCGCCCTGCCGGGCGTCCTGGCGCGGGTGCGCCGGGTCTTCGACCTGGCTGCCGATCCAGAGGCGATTCGGCGCGACCTTTCTGCTGACCCGCGCCTGAAGCCCCTGGTCGAGGCGCGACCCGGCCTGCGCCTGCCGGGCCTGTGGGTGGATGAGGCGCCGACCTCGCCCAGCGACCGGCTGGAGGATGACACCCTTGTTCCGTTCGCCGAGGCCTGGCGGCCGTGGCGCGCCTACGCCGCCCTGCATCTGGCCGCAGCCGGGATGAGCGCGGCCGATCTTGAGGAGACTGAGAATGCCCAGAACGCCAGACAGAACGCCGCCTGAACCCCTCCCCTTGACGCTGGAGCGTCTGGCCACGCCTCTGGGCGAGGCGCTTCTGGTCGTCGACGTTGAGGGCGCTGTGCGGGCGCTGGACTTCACCGACTATGAGGACCGGATGATGCGTCTTCTGACGCGCCATTACGGCCGGTTCGTGCTTACGGCGGGTGAAGCGCCGCACACCGTCCGGAATGCCGTTTCAGCCTATTTCGGGGGCGATTTGAGCGCTCTGGACGGCCTGACCGTGCAGACGGCGGGCACGGATTTCCAGCGCAGCGTCTGGGCTGCGCTCCGCGCCATTCCGGCGGGTCAGACGCGCAGCTATGGCCAGCTGGCGGCGGCGATCTGCTCGCCCAAGGCGGTGCGGGCCGCAGGCCTGGCCAACGGCCAGAACCCGATCGCCGTCATCGTGCCCTGCCACCGTGTCATCGGCGCGAACGGGACATTGACCGGCTATGCAGGCGGGTTGGAGCGCAAGCGCTGGCTGCTGGCCCATGAAGGCGCGCTTCAGGCCTGATCGATCACCGTCAGTTCCGGCCAGCGTCCACGGGCGTTGGCGATGGTCTTGTCCCATCCTCCGGCACGCGGGCGCGTCGGATTGGGCCGGACGGTCAGGTTGAACACATCCTCCAGTCCGAAGGGGGCGATGATGCTGAGGCTGTCGTCCGCCTCCAACCGCACGCCGACGGCGAAACAGGGGGCGACGAAGCGGGCGGGCGCGTCGTCGGTGCAGGTCAGGGGACTGTAGTCCTCCTCGCCGCCGAATCGGTCCTTGAACCACAGATGGACGCGGGCCTGATTACGCACCTCCACCATGTCGCTGAGCGGCGCGTCGAAGGCGGCGGCGACACGTTTGATGACGACGTCCTCGGCGTCCCAGCTGGTGTCGGGGTCGAAATAGCCCAGGTCGTAGTCCTTGATGCCGAAGTCCACCGGTCGACCGGTCTTCGTGTTCCACACCGCCTGATAGACAGCGCCGGAGAAGATGCGCCAGTCGGGCAGCTCCAGGCTGCGGACGGTGGTCAGGACGTGCATCAGCGGGGCGTGGCCGCGCACGATCTCGATGAGTTGTTCTTCCAGCGTGCGGGTGTCAGCGGTCACGGACGGGCCATCCATGATCGAGGGGGCCGTGACCGCCGCCCAGACCGGGGGCGCGGCGGATGGCTTCGGCGACATAGGCCCAGGCCTCGGCGACGGCGACCTCCAGAGGTTTGCCCTGCGCCAGTCCGGCGGCGCACGCACTCGCCAATGTGCAGCCGGTGCCGTGAGTGTGGCGGGTGTCGATGCGCGGCCCCTCCAGCAGGGTCTCGCCATAAGGCGTCAGCAGCAGGTCGATGACGGTCTCCCCGTCTTCGACATGGCCGCCCTTCATCAGCACGGCCCTGGCGCCGAGAGCCAGCAAGGCCTCGCCGGCGCGGCGCTGGCCGTCCAGATCGGCGACGGTCAGGCCTGTCAGGGCCTCGGCCTCGGGTGCATTGGGCGTCAACAGTGCGGCGCGCGGGATCATCAGGCTGCGGATGGCCTGAACCGCGTCGTCGGCCAGCAGGGGGTGGCCGCCCTTGGCGATCATCACCGGGTCGATCACGGCGGGGGCGGTCGTGGTGTCGAGGATGGCGGCGACGCGCTCGACCACTTCGGTGGAGCCCAGCATGCCGGTTTTCAGCGCATCGGCGCCGATGTCGTCCAGCACCGCACGCGCCTGGGCCTCGATGACCTCCAGCGGCAGGGGATGCACCCCGTGGACGCTGAGCGTGTTCTGGATGGTGACGGCGGTGATGGCCGTGGCGGCGAACCCGCCCAGCATGGTCACGGCCTTGATGTCGGCCTGGATGCCCGCGCCGCCGCCGGAATCCGAACCGGCCAGGATCAGGACGCGGCCGAGGCCGGAGGGCGGGGGCGGGATGAAGGACGTGCTCATCCGGCTCAGATGGCGCAGGGGGAGGGCGGGGGCAAGCGGCTTAGGCTCAATCCCCTGTTGTCGCCGCCTTGATCGCCGCCTGAACTTTCAACGCCTGCACCGTCTCGCGCACGTCGTGCACGCGGATGATGTCTGCGCCCCGGCGCGCCGCCTCCAGCGCCAGGGCCAGCGAGCCGCCCAGTCGGTCAGAGGGCTGTTGCGCCGTCGGGTCCAGGCCGAGAATCATCCGCTTGCGGCTGGCCCCGAACAGGACGGGGAAGCCCAGGCCGATCAGTGGCTCCAGACCAGCGATCAGGGTCAGGTTGTGCTGGACCGTCTTGCCGAAGCCGATGCCGGGGTCCAGCCAGATGCGTTCGCGCGCGACGCCCGCCGCCATCGCCGCCTCGGCGCGGGTCAGCAGATAGGCGCTCACCTCGGCCTGAACATCGTTGTAGACGGGGGCGTCCTGCATGGTGCGCGGCTGGCCCTGCATATGCATCAGCACCACGTCGCAGCCCAGTCGCGCAGCGACGGCCAGACTGTTCGGCGAAAACTCAAGGGCCGAGACGTCGTTCCACATCGTCGCCCCGGCCTCGACAGCAGCGGCGGCGACCTCAGGTTTCAGGGTGTCGATGCTGATGGGGCCGGACCAGCGGGTGCGAAGGCCGGCGATGACGGGCGCAGTGCGGGCGATCTCTTCATCGACGCCGACAGGATCGGCCCCGGGCCGGGTGCTCTCGCCGCCGATGTCGAGGATGTCGGCGCCCTGTTCGACCAGCCTCAGCCCATGGGCGACGGCGGCCTCGACCGTGGCGTGGCGTCCGCCGTCCGAGAAGCTGTCGGGGGTGGTGTTGACGATGCCCATGACGCGGGCGCGGGCTCTGGCGTGGAGGATGGGCGCACTCATGCCGGTCGTCCGATCAGGGCGCCGAGGGCCTCCAGATAGGCGGCGAAGGCCTCGCGACCTGCGGGGGTGATCGAGGCCT
>Ga0233377_1000044_pt1 | contig 87280 bp, 75 predicted proteins | sample ElkDunMinimDraft_6_FD_191540 | JGI IMG/M metagenome (GOLD analysis project Ga0233377, IMG submission 191540) | Fecal eukaryotic communites from dung pellets of Tule Elk in California, USA - Elk Dung E36 | ecosystem: Host-associated > Mammals > Digestive system > Large intestine > Fecal | place...
TTAATCCCGACATGCAATGCATAGTCGGGATTTTTTGTTTTGTACTAGTTTGGTTTGCGAGTAGTATAGTCGCATACTAGTGCAGTTGGACGTATAGCAATACGACCTTACTAATATAGCGATACGTCCTTACTGATATTGAGTTTACCTTTTCGCTAGAATCGCGTGTAGGTGTATGAAGTACTAAACGATTTCTTTTGAGCGATTCTCGTGGTTAAAGTTTATAGATAAATTTCCCCTACATCTTATAAAAGGTGTTTTTTCTAGAAGATATTATGGTGTCAACTTTTGGATTGTGATTGATTAGTATGATTTTCGCGTGAGTGGTAGTAGCGGCATCCCCCGACGAAGGGAGTGTTTCATTCATCCCTTTTCGGGGATATAGCGGATGACACGGTAGCTCTGTAGCCTGCGGAAGAGGTGCACGCCCAACTAACTGTTTTTAGTGTTAACAAGCTGTATTAAATGATCAAATCTTACGTATTGTAACTAAACCTTTAGAATATATTTAAATTCTTTTTGCGGTTTAATTTATTATTTGATGTTTTGAACTTTGAAAACTTGTGTAAGCTTCGAATTCACGTCTGTAAGTTGTATGTAATACATTCCTGGTGAAAGGTTAGAGATATCAATACTGTTATTTGTGATGTTTTGATCGATAGCTACATTATTTCCTAATAGATCTGTTATCGTTATGCTCAATTTAAAATTGTCTTGATTTTTTATTTTTAAAATTCCCGTTGTAGGATTCGGATATATTGACAGGCTCTCTAGATTATTTGCAGTAGTGATACTTACAATTGGCTCTGGTGACATATCATCATTTGCATGTAAAAGTGGTTGATTATTTCCTGCTCTAAAAACATAAATGGACGATCCTCCTGGTCCGATATGCCTATTGTAACCAACAGCAATTACTCCTCTATTGTAGGTGGTGTACATGTCTCCTAATACTTGTGATGAAGCATATTGTACTGTACCAATTGTTTTATAGTAATATCCAGAACTAGCGAATCCAAAAAATAAGTTATCTTCTAATCCAAATGTACTTGATCCTAGTCTGCTCGTTCCAATTGCAGCTGCATCTATATATTCAAAATTTGCTAGATGCATTCCTGTAGTGCCTATGAAGTGATCGATTGTTTGGACTGATACTGAACCGTCGTTTTCATTTAATGCTACGATTAACATGTATGCACTGTCTAATACATCTATTGTGGTGTAACCTGTGCAATAGATTTTGCTTCCTGTAATTATAAGATCTCTAATAAATGTATGGTTTGGTAAACTAATGTTTTGGTTCCAAATATCATTTCCGTTTCCATCTATTTTAGATATCCAACCTTCGTTTTTTTCAGTTGAAGAATTATATTTTGTACCCCCAATTGCGTAAAAATCTGGAGCTATCTTTTCAATTGTAAATACATTATCTTCACCTGGATTTTCATATTGTTTTTCCCAAATTACAATTCCATTTTGATCAACTCGTAGTACATATGCATCTGTGTGACCATCAATGGTATTATCAGTTTCGCCAACTATTATTAGGCCATCATCTTCTGTCAATACGATATCATTTATTCTTTCCCAAGCTTCCGACCCAAATGTTTTAAACCAGATTAATTCCCCATTTTCAGCGATCTTCCATAATGCCATGTCATAAGCTCCCTCACCTGATGAATTTGTAAAGCCTCCCACAAAATATTCTCCGGTTGAAAGTCTTTTTACACGTTGTCCTGCATCAGATCCACCTTGTCCATAAGAGTGTGACCAAATGAATTGTCCTAAACTATCAATATGAAGTAAAAACATTTGAGATGGACCATCAACAAAACTGCTCGAAGAGCCAGTAATCATATAGCTGGAATCGGGTAATTCAATTACACCATATGCATAATCATAACCATTGCCTGAAAATTGCTTGTAAAAATTAGTTTGTGCTCCACTAAAGAGTGAAATGAAACAGATAAATAAAGTAATGATTATTCTCATAATGTAAAATTTTATAAGATTAGAACCTATAGCTTATTCCCAGCGAGAGTCCATAACCTTTTCCGTATCCTGTCAATCCGATTAGATCACTTGTTGAAATTCCAACATTAAATTTTTTCAGTGCAGCTTGCATATAAAGATTTGCTCTAAATCCAGTAAATCCACCATAAGACGCACCTAATCCCATTCTGAACCATGATTTAGTTCTATAGTGAATGCCGAAATATCCCATTGGAATTGCTGCGTTTTGTACGTAAACTCTAATTCCGTAGTAAAACTGAATTTGTTTCGTGTTGTGTTCATCTATGATTTTTGCAATCTGAACTGTAAACGGAAGTGCAACAGCTTTTGAGATTGTATCATTTCTAAGTCCAATTTCTTCTGTGATTTTTTTATCTTTTCCAAAGATTGTTTCGTTATTTGTTAGATTGCCTATTGTGTAACCATCATATAGTATCGTCGTGTCCATTTCATAACGAACTACATTTTTATTCAAGAATCCAACACCTAGATTTTGTACTGAAAATTGAATATAGGATGGTTTATCAGGCTTTCCAACTTTAAAGAAGAAATTTGCATCTATTCCAACGCCCAAGCCTTTATAGTAAGGACTCTTAGTGGTAGTTAGCCCTTGTCCGCTCATTGCAAGTGCAGCGTTGAATCCCATTTCATCTTGGTAAAGAGAAGCGTCATTTAGATGTCCATTGATGTAATTCGTAATTCCATAAATATTTAAAGAAACATTGGATTTACTTTTGCTGCTTATAAAACCAAATCCAACCTTATGTGCAGTGAACATTCCTAAGAACATGTTTGATAAGTCTATTGTGGAACCTAAATACGGTTCGTTTCCACGAAATGCTAGACCAAATATGCCAGATTTATATCTTGCTCCTCCACTGGATAAAAGTCCTGCTTTGACAATTATTCCCCAATCTTTTTGTTTAAATGGACGAACTTTATAGTTAATATATTCAATATTTGGATCTGTATAGAAACCAATTCTATTTAAATTTTTATGTTTTCCTTCTACAGTTTGAATTAAATCGGATGTAATGTTTCCACCAAAAATAAGTCGGTTTGTAATTTGATTTGATATAGATGAAGTGGAAAGCTCACCTGATGCATTAATAGTTAATTCATGATGACGCTCCAATGTATCATACACCAATGGGAGAAAATTTTGTGAGAATGCTATCTGCTGGATAAACCCTACACAAATTAGGATGATATATTGTTTTATGGATGTGTTTGTTGTTTTCACTTATAGAATATTTCTCATCGTTTATAAGTATGTATTGTGTTAAAATAATAAACGAATCTACTAAGTTTAACGTTTGCTAAAATAGTGAATTAAGTTTATAAATCGAGAATTCCTTAAAATAAGAAAGGAGGAAATAGTTCCTCCTCTCCGATTATCTTAAGAGATTAACATGACCAGTAAATTTTAAGATTTCACTGGATTTTTTCTTTTTTATATCGATAGTCCAAGTATAAGTTCCGTCCTGACATAATTTACTATCAATGCCATAGCGGCCTCCCCAACCTATGTCTGTGTCATGTGATTCAAATATAATTTCGCCCCAACGATTGAAAATATATAAGGTGTATCCTTGAGGATCATAACCTGTTGTGAAAATTGGCTTAAAAGTTTCATTGTATTGGTCGCCATCAGGTGTAAAAGAATTGGGTACATAAAATAGAAGTTCGTCCTTCACTTCAATGGTTGCGTATGCCGTATCTACACAACCAGCAGCAGAGGTAGCGATCAATGTAACATTGTAAAATCCACCTTCATTGTTTGGATACGCATGTGTAGGTGAATGTAATGTACTTGGTCCAGTTCCATCACCAAAAGTCCAATAATAGGTTACTGCGCCCGAAGACTCATTCACCATCGTAGTTTCCCAATCGTAAGTAGATAAAATTGCTGGATCTGGGTGGAATTCCGCTATTGGATTTGCTTCAACGCAAACAAGGTTTTGTATAGTCATGAAATTGCTACAACCTTCTGGCGTACTAACGGTAAGTGTAACGTCAAAGCAACCTGGGTAATCAAATACAGCAGTGATTGAATCGCAATTTTGGATGGTTTGACCATTTCCAAGTGACCATGTACAATTTGTTAAATTCCCACTTGAGTGATTAGTAAATGTTGGAATTACAGGGCTACAACCATATGTATTTACTGCAGAAAAATCCATTTGTGGAATCGGAACGACATTAACAGTTGTTGAATCTATGTTTTTGCAGCCATTAATATCTGTACCAATTACAGTGTAGGTCGTAGTGTCTGTAGGTGTGAAAGGAATGGCATTTGTAACATTGTTATTCCATTCATATGTTGATGCGCCAGAACCGGTTAAAACAACTGGAACATTTGCACATACTGTAATTGGATTTCCTGCAAAAACATTCGGGAGTGGATGAACTGTCGCTTGTGAAATTACATTTTGTGTTTGTTGACATCCTAAAACACTACCTTCTTGAATATGTGTAATAATGAATGTTGATGTACCTACAACCGATATTTGTATTGGTAATGTAATTGAATTCCCTGTTGATGTTATCTGAGATGGTACACCATTCATTGTGTAATCAAACGTATACGGAGCATCCCCGACGCTACCTGTAAATGTCACTTCAAGTATTGTTGTGTCATTGTGACAAGCTTCAACATACGGAGAAATAGCAGCAATTGGCAATGGTTTGACATCAATGATAATGGCTTCATTTAGCGTTGAGCTACATAATGTTGTTCCATCGCTTACGCCGATTAATTGATATTCATATAAACCAGTTACATTGGTTGACTGTAATAGTGTTGCTTGATTGGTTCCTAATACAGAGTTTATTGTTTGTGTAGGACCACCATTTTTTTGATATGAAAACACATAATTGGTTGAACTATTCATTCCTGTAAATGTTACAACTGGCTCAGGGGAATCCTTGCAAACGTCAATTGTTCCAGTAATTGTCGCTGTAGGAACTGGATTGATAATGATTGTTGCTTGACCAGATTGTGCTTGTGAACATCCAGTTGCAACGTCCATTACTGAAATAAGTTCAAAAACATACACCGAATCAATTACTGTTGGTATTGTGATGAATGCACTATTTGAATTTACAGTTGTAATAGTTAAGTAAGGTCCTCCATTAATTGTGTAAGTGAATTGATATTCTGAAGTTCCGTAAATTCCCACAAATTCAATCGTTGGATTTGCTTCATTTTGACAAAGTATTGTTGTTCCGTAAATTGTTGCTGCTGGTAATGGGTTGACTAATATCGATACTGTTTCATCCATAGTGGTATTGCAACCAGTAATTGGATCTGAGACATTAACTAATTGATAATTATACGTTCCAGCAATTGATGTTGGCACAGTGATAGTTGATTGATCACTGCCTATTGCACTGGTTATTGTTTGTGTCGTTCCGCCGTTAAGAATGTAGGTAAATGTATAGTTTGCAGAACTATTTGTTCCATTAAAAGTAATTGTTGGTTCATTGTCATTTTGACAAACAGTTGTTGAACCGACAATAGTTCCTGTAGGTTTTGGGTTCACAATAATTGTTACTGAAGCACCAGCTGGACCGTAATTTACTAAGCATCCAGTTGCAATATCCATAACTTGCTTCAGTTGATAAAAGTAGTTATCTGCAGTTGTTGTTGGTACAACTATCGTTGCGGTATTTGTTGCCGCATCTGAATTTATGAGTTGATCCGGTCCGCCATTTAAATTATAAGTGAATGCATAACTTGATGTTCCTAAAGAACCTGTTATTGTAACAATTGGATTTTGATCTTCTTGACAAACAATTGCATCTTGGGTTATTATAGCTGCTGGTAATGGATTTACCGTTATAATCGCAGATTGATCTAAATTGTAGTTACATCCTGTTGCTGGGTCAATAACATTGGTCAGTTGATAAGTATAGCTTCCAGGGGTAGTTGTTGGTACATTGATTGTAGCATAATCTGAACCAATGATTGATGTAATTGTTTGTGATCCAGTTCCATTTAAGTTGTATGTAAATGTATAATTAGTTGAGCTATTAGTACCAGAAAAAGTTACAACGGGAGCTACATCATTTTGGCAAACTACTGCATCACTTGCGATAGTAGCATTTGGCATCGGGTTTACTATAATTGTTGCTTTTTGTGTGCCGGTAGTGAAATTGGTTATACATCCTGTTGTGATATCTTGAACACTAAGTAATTCATATGTGAATGTACCAGCTGTTGTTGTTGCTACAGTTATAGTTGCATTGCTACCATTGGTTGATGAAATTGATTGATTTGCTCCACCATTTAAATTGTATGTAAACTGGTAGTTCGAGGTGCCATTTGCTCCAGTAAATGTAATTGTTGGGTTTTGATCATTCTGACAAAGAACTGCGTCTTGTGTTATTGTTGCGGTTGGTAAAGGATTTACTACAACTGTTACTGTACCCGACTGTGCTTGCTCACACATTGCAGAACTTGATGAAGACACATAAGTTAAATTGTAAACATAAGTTCCAGGAATTGTTGGTGTAGTAACTGTAGCTGTGTTGGTAGCTGAAGTAACTGTTTGTGTTGCTCCTCCATTCAAGGTATAGGAGAAAGTGAACGGTGGAGGAGTTTGGCTTCCTGTAAACGTTACTGAAGGTGCAGCTTCGTTTTCGCATATTACCGTGTTTCCAGCGATTGTAGCTTCTGGGCCTTGAATAACATTAATGGATTGAGTTGCAGTGTTTGAACATCCATCTGTTGTGTATGTTGTAAGACTTATATTATAATTTCCAACAGTGTTGTAGGTGTGATTTGGATTGTTGTACGTTCCAGTAGTTTGTGCAATTCCTGTAAGTGGGCCAATACCTTGAGGAGTTGTAATTCCATCTCCAAAATTCCATGCATAACCAGTAATTGTACCTCCAGCTGCCACAGTTGAAGTTGCAACTAAATCTACATCTCCGCCGACACAAATTGAAGTGTAATCTAAATCAAAACTTGAAACTGGAGCGGGGAAAATTGATGCGTTATAAGTGATGGTTACTGGACAGATAGAACCGTAAGGTATAACATCGACTGTATAAACTCCACTTGTGGTAATAGTAATAGATGGTGTTGTAGCTCCAGTACTCCATAAATAGGAAGAGATCCCTTCGGTAGGCGCGGACAACGTTGTGGAAGTACCTTCGCAAAATTGTTCTATTTCTAAATTAGTACAAGATACATCTATATAGGCGTATCCGTAGTGCGATCCACCACCAACAAAACAATCAGATACTGAGAATTCTAGTTCAACCGTTTGACCTATATATGCTTCCAATGGAACGGCAATTGTCGTCCAATCTCTATAAAAAACATTTCCTGCATTTACCCATCCTGCTTGACCATCACCAGCTGTAGCTGAGTAAGCCGCGCAAGGCACTGATTGTCCATTAACTAGCAAGCGAACGTTAAAGAATGGTTGTTGTGCAGCTGTATGTCCACCTCTGTTATCAAGTACTGCGGCATAATTATAGGTGATAATTGTATTATTTGGGTCGACTACAAATTGTTTTCTTAAAACGGCTGCTTGATGTTCTGGGTTATTTGCTTGTGCTCCGTTTCCAATCATAGCAGAAACCCCACCATTAAATACCCTTGGAAATCCTCCAATTGCATCATTCCCGGCAGTCCATAAAAGGTGTTGTGTTGGTGTGTTGTTTGGTACATTACAAGCTGCTGGTGGCGTATATGGAGTAATGTTTAATACATTATAACCATTTGTCGCTCTTCCACAAAATGTTTGCCATCCATTCCATGAGTTTTCTTCAAATCCTGCATTTAAGCAGGATGCTGTTTTAGGAACAATCGTTGAACCTCTATCGATGGGGTTGTATACATTTTTACCATAGTAAATTCTAGTGACATTGTGGTCAGCTGGAACTTCAAATAGTAGTTCATCTTGTGCATGGTAATATGCAATACGATCAAAATATAAATGTTCCATTTCAGTAATTGAAGTTGGAGTGTGACCGATCGAAGCATTGATGAGATCAAATTCAATTTGTCCGACAAAGTAACTATTAAGTTCTAAAAAGCTAGATGTACTAAAATGGTAATTCTGTTCAAACTTCGCTTGGAAAGATGAACTCATTAGTAATTCTTGAATTAAATTTTGAATAGTAGTATTGTGCGCAACAATTTCAGGGTGCATGCAACTTGCGGTATTTTGCTCCTGAGCTTTAGAAAATTTTGCAAAAGCCACTATAAAAAGGAAAATTAATACGGTAGAATTAATAATAGATCCTTTAGTAAAAGAATATAATTTTTCCATGATGTTTAGTTTTAGAATAACATTCAGGGGATAATGGTTGCGTAAATGGTTATATTGATATTACGGATTATATTTCGAAAAGTGGCTTGATTTATTGCCTCAATAAACAAAACCGCATTATCAATTAACATTTGCAATAGTCGGTCTTTTATTTGTATTAAACGATTTAGTAGATTTTATGGTTTTATCAAATTATTATAATGACAGTATTAAGGCTATAACAACAGAAAACTCCGCCATAAACATAGCGGAGTTTTCATTATTGGTCAACAATTATTTTTAATGGAATATTAAACTTCCCTTGTTAGCAGGTAATCTGCTAATTCTTCTAAATAATTTTTTGTATTTTCTTTTTTTGAAACCTTTTGAATGTTGTCTTTTGCTAACTGAAGATAGTAATTTACTAAGTTCAAGCTTTTTTGCTTTACATCAAGATCATTAAATATTTTAATTGTTTGTTCAATTTTTTGTTGCGGATCTTTTTCATCTTTTAGTATCTCCAATTGTTGAAGTTGATCCGTTGATGCATTTTCTAACGCAAAAAGGTAGAGGATTGTTTTTTTATTGGCTATAACATCGCCTCCTATTTGTTTTCCAAACTTCGAAGGATCAGCATATAGGTCTAAAATATCATCCTGGATTTGAAATGCTAGTCCAACGTTGACACCATATTCATACATGTTTTTACGATCTGATTCATTTGCATTGGCGATTATGGCTGAAAATTCCAGTGCACATCCAAGTAGCACAGATGTTTTCAAACGAATCATTTTGATGTAATCATCAATTGTCAAGTTTTCCTCTAATTCATAGTCAACATCAAGTTGCTGGCCTTCACAAATCTCTTTTGCCGTTTGATTAAAAACACTGAGCAGGGAACGTAGGTCACCAGATTGTTTTTGCAATAATTCGTATGCTTTAATCAGTAATACATCTCCCGCTATTATTGCTGTGTTAACATCCCATTTTGTATGTACTGTTTGGAAACCTCTCCTTAGTGGAGCAGCATCCATTATATCATCGTGAATGAGGGAAAAATTATGAAATACCTCAATTGCCAAAGCCGCGTTGATTGCCTCTTCTTTTTTGATACCGAACAATTCAGCTCCTAAAAGCGTAAGCATTGGTCGCAATCTTTTTCCTCCAATTTGCATGAAATAACGCAAAGGGTCATAAAGTGTCGTAGGAGTTTGGGGCAATTCAATATCCTGAATTTCACGTTCAATGTAAGCTTTGTAGGTTTGGATAAACTCCATTATTTTTTAATTAAGTTCAATAAATATTCGCCGTAACCGCTTTTGATTAAGGATTGAGCAATGACTTCTAATTGCTTGTCGTCAATAAATCCATTTCTATAGGCAACTTCTTCGATACATCCAATTTTTAGTCCTTGTCGTTCTTCAATAACTTGCACAAATTGTCCGGCTTGCATTAATGAAGGGAAGGTACCAGTATCCAACCAAGCTGTCCCGCGACTTAAAACAGCTACCTTTAATTGTTTGCGTTTTAAATACTCAGCATTAATGTCTGTAATTTCATATTCACCTCTGGCTGAAGGTTGCAAATTTCTAGCAATTTCAATCACTGAATTGTCATAGAAATACAAACCTGGAACTGCGTAATTAGATTTTGGAACTGTAGGTTTTTCTTCAATAGAAATTGCATTCATTTTGTCGTCAAATTCTACTACTCCATAACGTTTAGGATCACTCACATGGTATGCGTAAACTACTCCTCCGACAGGATCATTATTTTCTTTTAATAATTCATCCATTCCAACACCGTAGAAAATATTATCTCCAAGAATCAAGGCAACTTTATCATCACCTATAAACTCTTCACCAATAATAAAAGCTTGGGCTAAACCGTTGGGCACTTCTTGCACTTTATAGCTGAACGAGCAACCTAAATTGGAACCATCTCCAAGTAATCGTTCAAAATGCGGTAAATCGTGCGGAGTTGAGATGATTAGGATTTCTCGTATTCCAGCATCCATCAAAATTGACAAAGGATAGTAAATCATCGGTTTGTCGTAAATAGGCATTAACTGTTTACTTACAGCCAATGTCAAAGGATGTAACCGTGTACCAGAACCTCCCGCAAGAATAATACCTTTCATGATTTTAACATTAGTAGAGTATAAAGAAACATAATTTTTTGAAACTATTGATCAAAATACTACTAATAAGATTACTTAAAACGCTGATTTACGCTTCTGTTTTATCATTAGCATCTTTGGTATTTACCACTGAATTCTCTTCGATTTTCGGCGATTCCGTTTTGTCTAGTGAAAAATGTTCAACTTCAGTCTCATCAATCTCTAAACTATCCCAATCCACATCTTCATCTGTATCATCTTCGTAAACGTCAAAGAATGGTTCTTGAAACGTACGTGTAGAAATGCGTTTCTCGAGACTCAACAATACTGAAGGTACCAAAATTAAGTTTGTACTAATTGCGATTAACAGAGTTGTTGAAACGAGAAGACCTAAAGCTTGTGTTCCTCCAAATTGTGAAAATGTAAATACCGTAAATCCGAAAAATAAAATAATAGATGTGTAAAACATACCCAATCCTGCCTCACGTAGTGATTCAATAATGGAATCTTTTAAATCGTGCTTTTTGCTCTTTAATTCCTGACGATATTTTGCTAAAAAGTGAATCGAATCATCCGCAGTAATACCGAAAGAGATATTAAATACCAATAGTGTAGAAGGCTTTAAGGGAATTCCCATCCAACCCATAATTCCACCTGTAATGACTAAAGGAATTAAGTTTGGAACAAGTGAAACGAAAACCATTTGCCATGAACGGAAAAGTAATGCCATTAATAAGGCTACCGAAATTACAGCAAATATAATTCCTCCTAATAATGAATCTACAAGGTATTTTGTTCCTTCAGCAGCTACTACCGATGTACCTGTAATTGTAGCATCGAGGTATTCGAAATCGATTGCTGAACGAAGATGCTTATTGAAATCTGGTTTTTTATAATACTCCTTGATTTTTTCGAAATCTGAATCAAACTGCAATTGTAAATCGTCGTTTCCTTGAGCGATTGTACTCGTTAAAGAGTTGTAAATTTCAGGATATGTTTCAAGTAAAGTATCAATGTATTTGTGATTACCTGCAATTACTTTCTCGTAATAGTTCTCAATATCTTTTTTATTTGGATTTAAAATTTCATCAATTTCAACTTTCACTTTCTCAGCTTTTTCACTGAGTTGATAAGATCCTAAATCTTTGATTTGAGAACGAATTCTTAAAGTGGTATTCGTAGTGTCTAATAGTTCTTTCATTTGAAGTGAACTATTTAGATTGGTAACATCAAAATTGCTGATATACGTTTTTAGACGGATTAAATCGCGACTATTGAAAATTTGGTACTTCGCTGGATCATTTCCGTAGTAAGCCATGTTTATGACTTTGATAAAATCTACCATTGATATACTTTTAGAGAAAAGTGTATCATCTTCGTATTTTTGTTGAATAGCTTCAACTTTTTCTAATGTAGATTTTTTAAACAGTCTATTAGGCGATTTATAGTTTACAGTCACTTCAAATGGAATCGATCCACCAAAATGATCTTCTATAAACAAGATATCTTTCAGAATTTGATGTTCTTTTGATAAATCTCCCGTGATATTACCTGTTGCTTTAACTTTATTAATACCTATAAGACTTAAAACAAGTATAACCGCAGTTATTGAATATACCCACGGACGTTTTTTGTCAACGATAAAAACCATTAAGTTGATAAACTTTACTGCAACTCCTTTATCGAGGTGACGTAAATGCTTTTTCGTTGGTTTTTTCGCTAATGTAGATACGATTGGTAAGATACAAATAGACAGTACAAATAGAACTAGGATGTTTAATGCTGCAATCAAACCAAACTCCATTAATTTTTCAGAGTTTGTAAATACCAATGTAAAGAAACCGAGTGAGGTAATAAAGTTGGTAATAAATGTTGCAGTTCCTACTTTACCAATTACTCGTGTTAATGCTTTTATTTTATTACCATGCGATTTGATTTCCTGATGGAATTTTGTCATCAAGAACACGCAGTTAGGCATTCCAATCACAATCATTAATGGAGGAATCAAGGCCATTAATACGGAAATGTGGAATCCAAAAAGTGCAATACTTCCTAAAGCCCAAATTACTGCAACGGTAATAACGATGTTACAAATAAATACTACACGAGTTGAGCGGAAGATTAAGTAAGTTAAAAGCGAAGTAATTAAAATGGTTAAACCGATGAAGATGTACATCTCTGCAACAATTCTTTTACTAATTACAACGCGAATGTGTGGTAAACCAGCAAAACGAACTTGACCAAAATCCTTTTCGTATGATTGAGCTAATTCTTCAATTTGTAAGATGACATTTGCCTTTTTTTGATCAGACAGAAACTCTTCCTGTACATTAATCATCATCAATGAAACGTTTGTTTCATCGTTGTATAAAACTCCATTGTAAAAAGGAATGTTTTTAATTTCCTTTTCTATTTGTTGTGGTGATTTTTCTTGGAATCTGGTGTCAGAGAAGATTTTTCTAACTTCAAAAGCTTGGTTTTCAATATTGTTTTCAACAGAATAAAGTGTGGCTTCAGAAACAACACCTTCTACACCTTCAAACATTAAGATGGAATCACCTAATTGCTTCCATTTTAATAGTTGACTTTCTGTGTATAGTGAATCAGTTTGAATTGCAATAACTAATGCGCCGCCGTCTTCTCCAAATTGCTCCTTGAATTTTACATAATCCATTTTTGTTGGAGACTCTTTTGGAAGAATGAATCCGTATTTATTATCAAGTTTTAAGCCCGTAGCAGCTTTATAGCCGAAAAAAACGGTCAATAACGTAATAATTCCAATGATTAAAAATTTATTACGTAAAATGATATTAGCAAGTCCTTGCCACATATTTATTATGGTTAATTAAAGGCTGCAAAATTAAGGAAACCTCACTTGGTTTGCAATCTTTAGCAGTCATACTTTATTAATAAATGCATAAAACTTTAGAAAACTAAAAAACTCCATAACACAATTTGTATTATGGAGTTTACTACTTAAAGTTTTATTAATTAGTTCCTGTTTCTGAAGCAGGTTGTTGACCTTGCTGTGCGTTAGGATCTGTTTGTTCTGTTTGCAATTGCTCTTGTTGTGGAGCTGGAGCAAATGATTTTGTTCTAATTGTCATGAATATACTTAAAACAGCAATAATTCCAGCTAAAGACCAAGTTGCTTTATCGATGAAGTCATTTGTTTTTTGTACTCCTCCAATTTGTTGTGCCGATCCGAAATCTGAACTCAATCCTCCACCTTTAGGATTTTGGATAAAAACGATCGCTATCAGAAGGATACTTGCAAGGATAATTAGAATAGTTATTAATTCATTCATGGTGTTTATGTATTTAATTTTTTATTTAAATCTTCGATTTGGGATGCAAAGAAAACCTTTTTTTCTGGAAAAATCAACATTAATTGCTGATAAGCAGAAATTGCCTTCGGATAATTACCTTGTGCAGCAAATATTTTTGCTAAAGTTTCACTAACTGGAAGCTGTGAATCATCTAGACTTTCCTTTGCTTTCTTGGTTGGATTGTAAAGCTCTTTCTTCTCAACTCTGTCTTCAAAAAGTTTTTCTTTTGCAGGACTAATTTTTGGTTCAGTTTGGATGAAACGATCAATTAATGCAGTAGGATCAACTTTTTGGATAGGATCCTGCTCTAATTTTGGTGCTTCTTGCGAACTACTTTTTAACCAAGAAGTAAAACTTCTAGGTCCAGCAATTTCTTGTGTTTCTTCTTTCTTTTCTTCTACGACATCAGTTTCTGTTAATGACTGAACTGGAATTAAAGGTTTTGAAGCTGTTAGAGCTGCTATTAATTTTTGTTTTTCTGCCTCTAAATCTACAATTGGTGTTACTTCATTTTCATTTTTACTCGCTACTTGCTGTTTTTTTGTTTCTTCGGCTTCAAGCGAATAAACTGCTGTAGGAATGTTTAATGCTAACAATAAATCTTCCTCAATTGAAGGCAATTCACTATCCGCGCTGTGAGTTTCTTCTATTGGATTAGTCGCTTCTTGCGTAATTTCAGTTGTTTCAACAATTTCAAGCGCTTTTTCTTCAACGATTTCAATTGGTTGTTTTTCGTCGCTTTCATGCTGAATTTCCTCAACGACGACTGGCGTAACAATTTCTTGTAAAGGTGCAACTTCCTGAGTATTTACAATTGTTTCTGTTTCAATGAAAGTAGTGCTAACTTCATTTTCTACAGGAATAATTATTTTTTCTGCCTGCTGTTCTCTGTTATGTAAAAGATCAAACAACACTGCGCGATTAGAGATTCTAAATGCATATTTCTGCAGTTCACTATCTAAACGAACGTCATTGGTTTTCGCCAATGTCTTTAAATAGAGCAATGGAAATAGTTGTGAATATGGATAGGTTTCACAAAGTGTTTTTAATGAATCGATATCACTTGCAACGCATAATTCTGGTTGCTTTATTCGAGCTGCTATTTCCGTTAAGTTTAACATTACCAATTGGATAAGATTTGATTGATAACATCTTGCACAATTTGTGCATTGATCTCAGAAATTAATTGTGCTTCTACCGATGAGATATCTTGACTTGACTCGTAATCAGCAAAACGTGTGCTGTTTACCTTCATTTCATGCGCGTAGTCCTCATTTTGACATTCAAATACAATGTCCATTTGCGCTGATATTGTCAATCGGTTTTTTGATGCTACATCACCTTGTTGTAAGGCAATTGGAGTAATTACGTAGTTAGTTACCTTTCCAGAAATAATAACTTGCGGTTTATTTGTATTTCCTGCTAATAACAAACGTGTATTGTTTTGAATACCAGCTTTTACAGCTTCCGTTAAATCAATGTTGTAATTAACTGGTGCATTAGCTGCAGAGATTTCCAATGGATCCATCTGAAAATGCTTCAAGCATGGATTTAGTGAGCCTGTATCGTTGAAAGACACGCTTGTTGGCCAACACGATGTAAGTGTGCACACTAATAGTGATATAGCGACTAGAAATTTCACTCTACTAAATTATATTCTTTAATTTTTCTGTACAAGGTGCGTTCAGAAATTCCTAATTCTAAAGCTGCGTATTTTCTTTTACCTCGATGTTTTTCAAGAGCTTTCTTAATTAAGTCTTTTTCTTGATCTTCTAAGGATAATGATTCTTCCACTACTTCATGCGCTTCGAAAGTTTCTTCGTATTCATCTACTGGTTGAGAATAAGCAACTTCTTGCACTACAGGATTTTCATTCGGCGGTGCAATTAATTTTGCTGCCTCAAATGTTGGCGTTTCAATATCTGTGTACAATCGATTTAAAAGTTCAGCATGGTCACCACTGATTGCAACATTCCCTCCTTTGTTGATGATTTCAATAACCAATTTTTTCAACTCAGTTAAATCCTTTTTCATATCAAACAAGAACTTGTACATCAATTCTCGCTCGTTGATTGTTTCATCAGATTCACGTTGAGCCAAAACAGTTGATTTTGCTTGAGTGGTCGGTAAATACTGTTGAATCATCGCAGCATTTAATTCTCTTTCCGTTTCGATAACGGATATTTGCTCCACAACATTTTTCAGTTGACGGATATTTCCTGGCCATGTGTACTGAACAACAGCAAGAACAGCATCGTCTGTCAAACGAATGGTTGGCATGCGATATTTATCCGCAAAATCACTTGCAAATTTGCGAAATAGCAGATGAATGTCTTCGCCACGTTCACGTAATGGAGGTAAAGAAACGGGAACTGTATTCAAACGATAATACAAATCCTCTCTAAACTTCCCTGATGCAATAGCATTTTGCATGTTTTCATTGGTTGCAGCAACAACACGAACGTTTGTTTTAATAACTTTAGATGAACCTACACGCATGAATTCGCCTGTTTCCAATACTCTAAGTAAACGAACTTGTGTTTGCATGGGTAATTCGGCAACTTCATCTAAGAAGATAGTTCCACCATCGGCCACTTCAAAATAACCTTGACGGCTACCAGCTGCTCCTGTAAATGATCCTTTTTCGTGTCCAAATAATTCAGAATCGATTGTTCCTTCTGGGATTGCTCCACAGTTTACAGCAATGTATTCTTTGTGTTTTCTGGCACTCAAATGGTGTATTACTTGAGGAATTATCTCTTTTCCTGTTCCACTTTCACCAATTACCAATACCGAGATATCAGTTGGTGCAACTTGAATGGCCACTTCCAAAGCACGATTAAGCATCGGTGCATTTCCGATGATACCAAATCGTTGTTTAACTTGTTGTAGTGTCATTGTCAGTCTAATTTTCAGTTAGGGTTTGCTTTTTATGCTTTTGCTGGAGGTAAAATTTCAACTACTTCTCCGCGCAATGTTGCAGAAGTACAATCTGTAATTTTTACCATTATGTAAGTTCCTTTATCGAAATCTCCTTTCGGGAAAATCACCATTGAATTTCTTCCATCACGACCGCACCATTCATCTTCAGAACGTTTTGATCTTCCTTCAACCAACACTTTCTTCACTTTACCAATTTGTTGTTGGTGCCAGTATAAAGAAGATTCCAATTGCAAATCAATGATTTCTGTTAATCGTTTTGATTTCACATCTTCAGGAACATCATCTTCGAAACGACGTTCAGCCAACGTTTTAGGTCGCTCTGAATATTTAAACATGTAAGCAAATTCGTATTGAACTTCCTTCATTAAGTTTACTGTATCCAAATGCTCTTCGTCTGTTTCGCCACAAAATCCTGTGATAATATCTGTAGAAATTGCACAATCAGTAACGATTGAGCGAATTGCTTTAATTCTTTCCAAATACCATTCGCGTGAATATCCACGGTTCATTCTTCCCAATACTTCTGTGTTTCCAGATTGTACAGGTAAGTGAATGTATTCACAAATGTTTTCGTATTTCTGCATGATTTCTAATACATCATCCGTCATATCTTTCGGGTGAGAAGTTGAGAAACGAACACGCAAATCTGGCGAAACCAATGCAACCATTTCCATCAATTGTGCAAAATTTGTTGTTGGTTTTCCTTCTTCTTTAATTTCTCCTTTGGATGTTAAGTTCCAACGGTAACTATCAACGTTTTGTCCTAAAAGCGTTACTTCGCGGTAACCTCTATCAAACAAATCTTGACATTCTTGAACAATCGTCTCTGGATCACGGGAACGCTCACGACCGCGTGTAAATGGAACTACGCAGAACGAACACATGTTATCACAACCACGCATGATGGTAACAAAAGCACTAACTCCGCCTGTATCCATACGAACGGGAGAAATGTCTGCATATGTTTCTTCGCGAGAAAGTAAAACATTTACTGCACGTTGACCAGAACCAACTTCTTCAACCAAGTTTGGCAAATCACGGTATGCATCCGGACCAGCAACTAAATCAACCAATTGTTCTTCTTCTAACAACGATTTCTTTAAACGCTCTGCCATACAACCCAAGATTCCAACTACCAATTCTGGTTGATCTGCTTTTCTTTTTTTGAATTCTGTAAGTCGATTTCTAACGCGTGTTTCAGCGTTTTCACGAATGGAGCAAGTGTTGATTAACACTACATCTGCTTCATCTATATTGCGAGTTGTAACGTAGCCTTCATTTGTCATGATGGAAGCTACAACTTCACTATCAGAAAAATTCATCTGACAGCCGTAACTTTCTACATATAAGCGTTTACCATTTGAAGAAGAAGTTTCCGTCTCAACCACTGTTGCTTCACCTTGTCTTCCTTCGTCGATTACTTTATTTTGTTCAAATTCCATTTTATCCTCAAAACTAGTCGACAAAAATACGAATAATAAAAATCATTCTGACAAATTGTCACGGTTTTATAGAGAATTTTAAGAAAAAAATTGAAATGATTCGCTGCCTAATATGCGTCAACAATTTCTAGGTTGAATATTAAGATTGAACTTGCAGGAAGCTGGTCCATTTCGTCATCGCCATAACCCAAGTGTGGAGGGACAATAATTGTAGCTTTTCCGCCTTTTTTTAGGTAGTAAGCAACTTCTCTCCAGCCATAGATCAAGTTCTTTAGGTTCATTTCGACAGGAGTCGTTTGTTTGTCGAATACTTTTCCATTCATTAGTTTCCCTTCGTAGGAAGTAAGAATTACCGCGTTTGGTTTAATGAATTCACCTTCGCCTTCTTCATGAATTGTATAGTACAATCCCGAATCGCTTTTGATCATTTTCAGGTCATTCTTTTTGATGTAGGCTTGAATTTTTTTATCAAATGCATCCATTTCATCGTCATTGTATGTTTTGCATGAAAATACAAGTAATGAAAGCGAAAGAAAAAGTAAAATATGTTTCATGATAATTTATAAATGAATTGGTACGAGTCGGTATCCTTTTTGTTCAAGTAAACGCAATACGCCATTTGGTCCGCCTAAGTGAGCTGCTCCAACTGCGATAAATGTGTTTTTCTTTTTGATCATTTTTTCGATTATTGGAATCCAATTGCGGTTTCTGTTGTCAAGTAACTGCTCTTGATACTTTTTTACCTCTTGATGCTCTTCAGATTCCATCGTGTAACTGTACATCTTATCAATGTTTTTTTCTGAATACAGTTTAAGTAGTTCTTGCAGTTGTTTCGCACTTTTTTCTGGTTCACGAATTCCAGACATAACCATATTTCGCATGTCCAACGTATCCATGTTATCAAATATTTTCATTTGATCAGCAAGTGTTTCTAAACCTAAAACTGGCAAATTGTTTTCCAAAGCGAGGTTTTGAATACTTAAATCATATGATTCCATATCAGCCATTGACGGAGCAACACTTAACTGAATTAAAGTAAATGGCTTCATCCTGCCAAAAGCAAGTTCGAACTGTTTTTTGTCCATTTGAAGTAATCCAGCTCCCCAAGTAATCACCGAATCTTTTTGTTCAGCTGTAAAAAAATCGAACATTGAACCTGTTGGTAAAATCATGTGTTGCAAGGCCGTATTTTGATTCAAATCTGCAACTTCAAGCGCTATTTGATCGGATTTTGTCACCAATTTTTTAAGTGATTCAGGAAAATGAAATTGTGCCTTTTCGACAATATGGATGGTTCCAAAAATATAACTCTCTGTTTTTAACTTTTTGCCCTCAATTTTCCATAAAACAGTGTTTTCCTTCGTCGGAATGTCCGTTAAGTATTGTCCAAAAAGTCCACTCGTAATTAGTGCGAAAAAACAGAAAAGTATCTTTTGCATTTAATTGATTTTAAGTTCTACCAAATAATGATCATCTTCTTCGTGTAGAAGTTCAATTGAAAGTCCTACTTCTTCACAAATTCCTTGCAATCTTCCAAAATCAACGTAAAGCCAATCAAACCATTCTGTTTGCTGATCTGCATATTTCATTTGGAATTTAAAATTGCCATAATATTGTGCATTCAAATCCATCCACATCGAACCATCTTCTTCTTGGTAGAGGTAAATAATGTCTGTTGAATCACAGATTATTTTTCCACCAGGATTAAGCAATGATTTTAAATGGGTTAAAAAGTTGGGTAAATTCTCCAAACTTCCTGCCAAACCAAGTCCATTCATCATCAAAAGCAAGGTGTCGTATTTTGAATCCGTAATTGATTCAATTCTACCTTGAATGGTGTTTAGACCAAGATTTTGCATGTATTGTGTAGCGCCTGCGGAAGGTTCCAACGCTGTAACGTCAAATCCTTTTTCTTTTAGCACCAAGGTATGTGCGCCTGCTCCAGCACCGATATCAAGTACCTTTCCTTGGCATTTGTCGATTGCCATTTTTTCGATCAGTGGCATTTCGTTCCATGTGCGAAAAAGGTAAGGCACCTCAATAACATCGTCATCACATAAATCGGATGAAACAATGATTTCCGCTTTCTTTTTAGATTGAGAATAATCTACTATTGCTTGACCGATTGGGTCATTTTGTTGGTTCATGCTTAATAATCGTCGTATGAATCAAAAGAAGAATAATCTTCATCATTTAAATCGTCATCAAATTCATTGAATCCAAATTCATCTTCATCTTCGTCTTCTCCAAATTGGTCAAATTCACCAGCAAACATGGCATCGTTTTCTTCGCCAGAACGAGAACTTTCCAAAGGAGCAGTTCCCATAGCCAAAGCTACAATTGGTTTTGCAGGAGTTTCTTTTTCGTAACCTACTAATTCCAATAAGAAAATCCACATTTTGATGAAATCGTATACCAAAATGATTTTTTGATCTGGCTCTTCAATGAAATCACGCACCGCAGTTTTTGCCATTACAGGTGTTGTACTTTCTTCATCACCAAAGCTCATGTCTTCCAATGTAATTTCTTGACCTTTATCCCACTCGTCGTTTGACATATAGAATGAAGCCATTTGATCACCTTTAAATGCGAATGCTTCGATACATACGTTATATAAATCACTAAAAGTTGCTGTGTCTGGAACGACAACATCTCTAAAAACTTCTACATTTTCTTTTGAGTCTAGTAAAACTCTGAATTTCAATCCTGCCATGATTTTAATCTGATTATTGCTTCAAAATTAGTGAAAAATGTCCATAAACTATTTGTCGACGCTTAATTGTTTCTGTAATCATTTGCTGCAAAGAAATTGATAAAGTTCAACTAAGTTTAATTGTATCTTTGCAAGCAATGCAAAAAAGAGTAGCAATTGTAGAAATCGGTGGAAGTCATGACGAGTGTATTCTATCTCAAGTAATGGGATTGAAGGATGAAGGCGCATGGATTGTATTTTGTGGAAGTAGAGCTGTTTTTGAGAAGAATAGTTTGTTTGCACATTATTTTGATGCGTTTCACGAAGTGATTTTACCCAAAACGATGCTTGGCGATGTTGGTGCAATGCGCGATTTAAACAAATGGTTTGTGCGTGAAAAAATTGACGTTGTTGTTTGCAATACAGCTCAAGGTGGACATGTTCGTAATTTGGCATTGTCTGCGAATAGAAAAGTGAAATTTGTTGGTATTATTCACACCATCAAAATGTTGCAAGGAAGTTTTACGCAAAAGCTTATTTCTACGAAGATCAAGGAATATTTTGTGTTAAATGACGCCTTGTTGAGAAAGGTTGAACCGGTTTCAGGTTTAAAGCTTCATTCATTTTATCCTTTGAATTATCCTCGCTTTGAAAGTCAACTTGAAAAGTCAACTAACCAAAAGTGGATAGCAATTATTGGTGGCGTAGAAAATCGACGAAAAGATTTAGTTGGATTTGTCGAAATGGCAAAGCAAACTGGTGAAGATGTTCATTTTTATTTTTTGGGTAAAAGTGATACACAAAAACAAGAGGTGATTGATTTCAAATCAATTTTAGCACAAGAGGGATTGGAAAAACGCGTGCATTTATTTGATTCCTTTTTGTCGGAGCAAGAAATGGATGCTCATTTATCTCAGATGGATGGAATTTTCCCGTTGGTTCACCCAAATACACCAAGTGCAGAAGAGTATTTTTCACGTCAAATTTCTGGTGGAATTAACATTGCTTTTTCGTATAAAATACCGATGATGATTCATGAAGACTATTCTTCGTGGGAAGATTTTCAAAAAGGAGTGGTTTTCTATTCACTTGCTAATTTTTCAGATCGATGGAAGTTTTTTCAACATAGTCATGCAGATTTGATTGAGGAGTTGAAGGTGAATACGAAATTTGATTCTGCTGCTCAAAATCAGTTATTTGCACATTTGGTTTTGGCTTGACAACTTAGTAGTGAGAGTGAAAATGGTTAAAATTGAAATATTTTAGTCCTTAAATTTGTTGATAAGTAGATTTATTTATTTACTTTTACCTCAATTATTGACACAAAAATAAAATAAGATGGCTGTTGGACTTGTATTGTTCTTGATATTCGGTGGTTTAGCATTTTGGTTGCTATTGTTCACAATGGGATTCATTCTTCCTTTCTGGATTACTTTGGGAATTAGAGAAAAGTTACGTCCTAAACGTATTTTTGAAGACGAAGAATAATCTGAATAGATTAAAAGATATAAATGAAACTCAATTGGAAACAGTTGAGTTTTTTTGTTTTAAATAAGTCCATCTAACTGCTTAAATGGACTCTCATTTTGATCTTATTTGTTTGAGATTAATACTTACTAAACTTAATGACCTTTTCATTAGTTATTAGAAAATAGACTCCACTGTTAAATTTCGAAAGATCGATCTCTAGTTGGGTGGTCGGTTCAATGTATTTTTCTACGATTGTTTTACCACTAATATCAGTGATCTGGTAGTTAGTAAATGGAACTTCCGAAGCAATGTTTATTAGATCATTGGCTGGATTTGGAAAAATAGTAGGTTTATTCTCTATAATGCTTACGACACTTAAAATGTTTTGTAAATCTATTTTACTAACCCAAGTATCAAAACTTCCAAATCCATTTACTGTTTTATTACCACTTACTGAGCTGTTAGATGATGATACTAAAATATAATCTCCATTAACTGACTCAAATAAATGCCCACCATCGTCTTGGGTACCACCATAATTAGATTGATTTAAAATATCTCCATTCTCATCTAGAAGTAACATTGCCATATCTATTGTATTATTTCCAAAGTTTTCCACCGAAAAATTACCTGTATTTGGAAGAGATCGGTAGCTAGAAATTAAAGCAAACTTTCCATTAGGTAAACTTGTTAAACTAGAAAAAAAATCATCTCTATTACCTCCATAGGATTTATCCCAAACTATTGACCAATCATAATTTAATTTAATTAACCATGCATCATGAAAGTCTAATATCGTTGAAGTAGTATAACTCGATGCAGTTTTATTTCCAGAAGGAGATGACTGCGAACTACAACCTACATATATGAAATTTTCATCAAAAACTATTGCATTAAACGCCAATTCAATTTTTGACCCACCAAAGACCTTTTCTTTTACAACATTTAAACTCTCATCTAATTCAATTAGCCAAGCATCAAGACTCCCATAACCTACTTCAGATTTATCTCCGTAAATTCCAGTTTGTGCATTTGTAGAGATGTAGATGTGATTGTTGAATGGATTACGTTTTACAAAACCAATACCATTTGAGGCACCATGTGTAATAACTTTTTGTTGGATGATATTTCCTGAATTTTTAGAAATTTCTAGTAGCCATATATCGTATCCTCCCGGCGAAGGTACCGTTTTATTACCACTTTCAGGTGAGTTTGATAGCGTTACAATTAATATAGATGTATCACTAAAATTGACACAATTGGGTTGCCCCTCTGTTCCACTACCTCCGTAACTATTCTGCCAAATTATATTCCCTGATTCATTTATATTTAAAACCCATAAATCAGATTCGCCATAGTTTACGGATGTTTTATTCCCGTTATCATCTGAATAAGAGTTGCCGAATAAAAAGATTCCTTGCTCACTTATAAGTGCATCAGATCCGACATCAGATGCACTACCGCCATAGCTCTTATCCCATATAATATTAAAATCATTATCTGTCTTAATCAACCAATAATCATCAAGTCCAAAAGCACCAGCTGTTTTATTGCCGGACACTCCTGAATTTGAGCTGCCAAATAGATAGTAACCATCGGTATCGTTTATATTGAATATTTTTAAATCATCTATAGCAGACCCTCCGAAAGATTTTTGATTGGTTAACGTTTGTCCAAAAGATAGCGTAGAGCATGCGGACAAAATGAGCAGGTAGGGATGAATTTTCATAGTAATTTTATTAAATTGATTCTAGCGTCAAACTGATAGTACAATAGAAAATAATTGAAGCTTTAATTTTGAATTATTACCTCTAGTTGTTACTTGTTGATATTTAGAGCCTTACATTTTAACCTAAATTACTATAAAATTCGAATAAAGAACTAACTGTTATTAATTTTATAGTATAGTTTGCATAAATTGATTGTCAAAGGCAATAATCATATAGTTAATGAAGCATAGGAAATCCACTAAAACCTTGCATAAACAAAGTTCTATATTGGCAAATAAGATTATTAATAGAAAAAAGAAATCGTAATTGGAAGCAATAAATCACTCGTATTCCTTGAATCAATAGGTGAAATTAATCGTTAAATAACTTTTTCAAGTTTGTTGCGTCCTTCGGACTCATTTTTCCAGCTAAGATCAAACTCAATTCTTTTCTACGTAATGCAGCATCAAATCGTGCTTTTTCTTCATCTGTTTCTGGGATTAATTCTGGTACTTGAATCGGGCCACCATTTTGGTCAACCGCAACAAACGTATAAATGGCTTCGTTGCTTTTGATTCGTTTTCCGGTAACGTGATCTTCAACAAAAACATCCACAAAAACTTCCATAGAAGAGTTGAACGCTCTAGAAACTTTTGCTTCTAGCGTGATGATAGACGCATGTTGAATCGGCTGATTGAACGACACATTGTTTACCGAAGCTGTAACAACCACGCGGCGACAATGTCTGTGTGCCGAAACACTTGCAATGACATCCATCCATGCTAATAGTTGTCCACCAAATAAATTTCCTAAAGTATTGGTATCATTCGGTAATACAACTTTTGTTGTAATGGAAAGCGTTTCTTTTGCTGTACGTGATTTCATCGGTTAGATATTTTTGTCAAAAATAGTGAATCTTTAGCTGGTAGCGTTTCGCTTTAGTAACATTTTTACAGGAAAGTAACTTGCAAAAAAGCTCAATACACTAACAAGGAAGATTATTAAAAAGGCATCGAAAAATGTCAATACTATCGGGAAGGGTTCGCCGTATGAATTAGGCATTTCTAGAAGTCCTGTGAATAATTGAAATGAACAGATTCCATAACCTAAAATAAGTCCAAAAAGAATTCCTTTTCCTGCAATTAAAATTCCTTCGTAGAAGAAAATTCTAAAAATCAATTTCGTGTTAGCTCCCATACTTTTTAAAATAATGATGTCTTCTTTTTTCTCTACAAACAGCATTGTTAAGGATGCCACCAGGTTGAAGGATGCTAGGATGAAGATAAACACAAGAATGACAATTACAATTAATCGTTCTGATTTACTGGTTTGGAAAATCAATTCATTTTTTTCATCGTTAGTTTTCACCACAAATTGATCACCCAATTTATTTTGTAAGTCGTTTTTTACTTGATGCTTTTTCTTAACCTCTTTAAGGTCGACATACAATGCACTGATTTCCGTTTCACCGTATCCTAATAAATCTTGCGAAAGTTCAATTGGAACAACAATCGATTCCGCATTGACTTCTCTGTTGAAATTTAATCGACCAACAACTGTAATGAATTGTGTTTGAAATGGATTTTTCCCAACACTCATTTTCATGTCCCTTTTTGGTCCATAAAGCATTACCGTTTCACGCCCGAATGCTTGTGGAATAAAACCTCCAAGTTTATCTAGTAATGTTGCACCGATGATACTTACAGGTTCATTGTTTTCATACAAAGCTGGAAATCCATCGACCATATGGGCGGACATTCTACTCATCATTAAAAAGGTAGAATCAACTCCATACATTTTAGCATTTGCCCATTTGTCTTCGTGCTTAATGACAATTATTTCTTCCGTTGCACGCGTGTATGACTTTATCTCGGGATTAGTTTTAAGAATAGAAAAATCGACTTCATTCTCAAAGAAAGTTTTCGTTTGCGCAGATCGAATAGTGATTGGAGCATCAAAATCAGAGTACAGCTTTTCAATCATCTTTTCAATACCGTTGAAGGCTGAAAGGAGGATGACCAACGCTGCTGTAATAATGGTGATTCCGACAACAGATATGCGCGTAATGATGTTAATTACGTTTTTTCTTCTTTTTGCAGAAAGATATCGTTTCGCTATATAAAAGGAGACGTTGATAGCGCCTTATTTTTTCAATAGATTTTCAATTTCCATTGCATAATCCAACGAATCATCGATATAATAAATAAATTCTGGAATTTTGCGCATGTTTTTCAAACGTTTACCTAATTCTCCACGAATGGAAGTTGCGTGTGATTGAATAGACGCTAACACTTCTTTTTTATCTGGACCTGCAAAAACACTAAGGTAACAACGTGCCAATGACAAATCCGAAGTAATACGAATTTGCGTTACAGAAACCATTGCTCCTAAACAAACTTCACGAGCATTGCGTTGGAAATACGTTGATAATTCTTCTTGAATTACACCTTCAATTTTATTTTGTCTAATTGATGCCATGCTGCAAAGGTACATATTAAGTGAGAATGAAACAATTTTCAGCCATGATGATGTTGTAAAACTTTCCTTTGGTAACGATTGAATAAAAGAAATGAATGTTGAATGATCTCATTTTTCGTTAGATTTTAATGTAAATTTGTGATAAATGAATTTGCAGATGGAAGAAATTGTTAATAAAGTAGCGGCGAGTGGATTAGTTCAAAAAGATTTAGCGGAATACAAACCAAGAATGCCATTTTTTGAGATCGATTTGTCAGAACAATTGTGGCAAGGGTTGATATTGAAGGAGAAAGATTTTCGTCTTTGGATCAAAGAAAATGATTGGTCCAAATTTGATAATGGAGCAGTTTATGCGCATTGTTCTACGGATGCAATTATTCCAGCTTGGGCTTATATGTTGGTGATATCTAAATTGACCGAACGTTCTATTCCATGTGTTGTTGGTAATAAAACTGATCTAGAGAAAATGTTGATCAAAAAAGCAATTGAAAAGGAAGATTTAGCGACTTACCAAGATGCGATGCTGATTGTAAAAGGTTGTTCCGATATTCAGTCAATAGAATTTGCAATGAGTGAATTTGTTGCACATTTTCAGAAAGCAGCAAAATCGATTATGTTTGGAGAACCTTGTTCGACGGTTCCTGTTTATAAACGAAGTAAGAATGTGTAATTGATGAAAAACCTATTCCAACCTACACCTGAACAAATTTCTAAGCGCAAAACTTTAAGGGAAAAGCTATATACGATCATCTTTGAGACGAATACACCTCAAGGTAAACGGTTTGATTTATTTTTACTAGCCTTTATCGTCTTTTCCATTTTAATTTTGTTTATTGAAAGTTTACCAAATTTAGGTCCTACGGTTAAGTTGGTTTTTTATATTTTCGAGTGGATACTTTCAAGCATTTTTGTTATTGAGTACCTACTGAGAATTTGGGTTTCTCCCAAGCCAAGAGATTACATTTTAAGTGCATGGGGAATTATTGATTTAGTAGCAATTTTGCCCATTTTCTTTTTGCCTTTTGCTGATACAGTTCACTTTTTTAGAATAATTCGAATCGTACGTTTAATTCGTTTATTTTATATTTTTAAAGTCAATCGCTTTACCAAAGAAGCCTACTCATTATACAATTCGTTGAAAGCAAGTATTTATAAAATTGCTGTTTTCATGTTCTTCGTGGTGATACTAGCCGTTATCATGGGAGGTTTGATGTTTGTGGTTGAAGGGGGAGATGATACTGGATTTAGATCCGTGCCACAGAGTATTTATTGGGCAATTGTAACTATTACCACCGTAGGGTTTGGAGATATCACGCCTGTTACTGATTTTGGAAAATTCTTGGCTTCAATCATGATGTTACTTGGTTACGCAATTATTGCTGTTCCAACTGGAATTGTAACTTCAGAATTGGTGCGTCAGCGCGACGTTGAACGTGAGGCTAGAAGAGAGCGATTACGTATTTGTATGGCTTGCGAGACAATCAATCCTAAAGGTTCAAATTTTTGCAGTAATTGCGGGAAGACTTTGACTGAAAACAAATCACAGCCAGAAAATAAATCATAAAAAAACTCCAAGGGAAAATCCATTGGAGTTAATCTTTTCAGCAAATGTTGGTAGGTGCTTCAATACTTAGTTTGATGTGCAACAACTATAATTAGTGTTGTAGGTTCAACATCGAACTTAAATCTAAAATCTCAAACAGTGATGGTTAAAGTTGTACTAATTAGCATCTTTCAATGCTCGACAAAAACTCGTTTGTTATTTGTCTTTTATTAGCTAACGATTAGATATTTCTTCTGTAGTAGTACGTTAACGAGACAAAGTTAAGTCAGTTTTTTAATAATTCAAGGGGTTTTTTAAATTCGGTTATTTTTCCGAGCAATAAATAGGGTAGTCCCTATTTCACAATAGGGAATACCCTTAAAATGAAAATGATGTTGTGGGAGTTTAAATTCAGTAAGAACTACCGAATTCTAGTTAGCTAAATATAATTATAAATTGTTAAATATCATTGTTTTGGAATTTTTATTTTAAAAACGAGTATTTTTACCTGTATAGATTAACGGTACAACTAACTGATGTAGCAAGAAATTATTCAATCAAAGGAGGTGGAATAATTAGCGGTAGCTATTAGGATTTTGTCTAACTTTAATTAAAATGACAACTATAGACGATTAAAATCCGTGCAAATCTATTCCTGTTGTCCCATGAAGTTCTACTTGCTTTTTCATTTTCTTCTGAATGATTTTAAAATGGTGCATTTCTTCGTCGGTGATTAAGCTAATCGCTTTTCCAGTTTCATTCGCGCGACCTGTGCGACCAATTCTATGGACATAGTCTAATGGCGAGCGTGGTAACTCGTAGTTGATCACAACTGGCAATTGTTCGATGTGAATTCCACGTGACAAAAGATCTGTTGCAATTAAAACTTTTACTTTACCGTCTTTAAATGCTTTCAATGCATCAACACGTGCTCCTTGCGTTAGTTTTCCGTGTAATGAAGCTGCCTTGATTCCGTTTTTTCGCAATTTTTCATATAAATTGTCGGCAGTACGCGTGGAAGAAACAAAAACCAATACTTGTTTCATGTCCTGCGATTTGATGAGGTAACGCAAAAACGGACCTTTCACTTCTGGTTTTACATGATACGCAGATTGCTCAATTGCATCGATGTTGTCTTCCTCTTTTTCAATTTCAACCGTTTCAAAAGCAACTTTTAAGCGTTCTTTGATTGCTTCAATTTTGTCGTTTAATGTTGCAGAGAAAAGAATATTTTGACAATAATCTGGAAGTAAATCCAAGATTGTATTTAGTTCCTCTTCGAAACCTAATTGAAACATTTTATCCGCTTCATCTACCACCAAAGTTTCAACATCTTTTAGGGAAAGTGCTTTTTGGTTCAATAAATCGATCAAACGTCCGGGAGTAGCAATGAGAATTTCTGTTCCCATCATGTTTTTCATCTGCGGGTTGACAGCTACACCTCCATAAACCGCCATACTACGGATGGGTCTTTTGAGATGAGGCGTACATGCACGTACGAACTCTTCAATCTGAATGGCTAATTCACGTGTTGGTACCAACATCAAAACAGGAATATTTCGAGATGATTTATAAAGAACAGCCTGACGGGTTTCCAGAATAGGTAAAACAAAACTTGCTGTTTTACCAGATCCAGTTGGAGCTAAACCCAATACATTTTTACCTTTTAGAATTAATGGAATTGCTGCAGTTTGAATAGGAAATGGTTGTTCGATTCCTTGTATTTGCAATGCTTTTTGGATTCCTTGCGATAATCCTAATTGGTCAAATGACATAGATTTTTGTTTGATGGATAATGGGAGCAAAGGTACGGTTAAAACTTTGGATGTAATGGATTGTTCTAGAAATTCCATCCAAGACGGATATTGGGTGTAAAGCTAAAGCCAGGCCCTCTCATTGGTCTATTTGAAAAGTAATAAAGGTTAGGATGTCTAGTTCCTAGCATGTTATGTTCTATGTTTTGTCGTTCAGTATGATAGACATTCTTATAACGTAAGCCTGCAGAAAGTGAAAAGTCTACGACGAATCCTTTTTTGCTAATAATTTGATATCCGACTTTTAGATTGAAACTAAAAGTTTGTTTATGCACTTTATAAGTGTCGGTGTATATCTGATCGCTAGAATGTATATCCATAAAAATGACGCTATCACTAGGGGAGAAATCCCACAAGGATCTATAAGTACTATTGTGATAGATGAACTCTATTGCATTGTACAGACCATTTGGGGCTTTTTTACTCCAGTAATACTTTTGTTGTGCAGAAAATTGAATGCCTTTCTGTTGCGGATGTAAAGGCGCCTTGATTTCCATTAGTGGGGAAGGAAGCAAAACTGAAATTCCGAACTCAGATGAAAGCTGTTTGTTCCATGCCCTTTCATAGTTCACATTAATGGAATTGTTAATCGAGAAGAATGGAGATAGTAACGACATTTTAAGCACATTTGGTCGATATGGCCGTTGTATAGTATCTTTTTCAATTGCGCCAAAAGTTTGGAGGTGGAGCATTACACTTATAAAGAGAAGAATGTTTTTCATACTGTTGTTTGATGAGAAACGTTTAGGAAGGGTTATTCGTTGGTTTTATGCATTCTATTGTGAAGTAGTATTTGCAATATGAAAAGGAGAAAACTGTAAATGAATAAAAATACATTCGCGTAAATATCTGTTGGCACTACATCTAAGATTAATTGACCATCACCTCTAAAGTTTGTGTTTAGGCCCCATCTACAATAAAAAACGAGGGGATGAACTATGAAATGAAGTAAAAAAAAATCAGATAAAATGGCCGTTTTTGTTAGATAACTAGATGAATTAAGTGTTTTTAAAATAGATCTAGTGTTAAAGAAAAGATACAATACTAGGATGAGTGATAAAAGGATGATCATCATTTTACCGTTTAAAGGATTGGTTAGATCTCTTACAAAGAATGTGAGGATAGACTCGGTAATGATTCCTAGAATAAAATGAATTAAGGGTACAATGAACGTAAATGAAAGTAGAATTCCTACAAAGCAGTAGATGATTCCGACTAATAAAGGATTTGCGAGTTTTTTGTTATTCATAAGGTAATAATTCTAAGTCTTTATATTCTTGCCAACTTGGTGGTTCATAGTTGTAAATATAGACTTATTGATATGGAAGATGACGGATTTTCTAATTTAAAATGTCGCGCCAATTTTTAAACCTATCGGTATATTCGCTAGATGTCGGTCTTGATTGCTATAAGTTGTAAACAATGTGGGAGTATATCCAGCACCTATTGAAAATCCAGAATTTTTAATGTTGTGAAATCTAATACCAAACCATCCAACGAGGTTAACGAAGCATGTTTTTCCATAAAAGTGAGTATAAGGGAAAAGTCCAACCTCAATAAAATAGGGCTCATAACCTGCCAATTGAACTATTCCTGTTTGAAATCCTGTGATGTTATCTTGGCCATATTCAGCGTCACCATTCATGAAATAGTTTAAGGAAGCATTGCATCCCATTTTATAATATTTATTGGAAACGAAGAAATACTCGTACTGGATAGCAATGAGAGATTGTCCTCCAAGTTGTCCTCCACCATAATGTCTTATTGGCTTATTCAATTTATCTTGACTCAAACAAATTGTAGAGAAGAGACAATTTATGATTATCAATAGTTTCACCAGCTGTGATGTTTTCATTATTGAAAGATAAGGCATTATTCACTTACATTTTTCCCTAATTGATCATCCATCCACCAACCAGCTTCCATAATAGTTGAAGAATCTGCTATTAGATTATTAATTGTTGTTAGATCTTCGTAAGTGCATCCAGATCTGTAATAAATAGAATCTTTTTGCAGTTTAATTTGATTGAATTGATTCAATTCTTTTTGGTTCAATTTTATTGATCCATCTTCCTTAAGTGTAATTATTGCTAGATAAGCAGTCAATCTTTCACCTGGATATTTACTTAACAAGTATTCCTTTACTGAATTATATTCTTTAGTCTTAATTAGTTCTTCCATTTCTGCAACTATCTTTGTGGGCGCTCCAGCTGCACCTTGTTTAAAAGCAATCTCATCATATCCATTTGGGTTTGGATCTGGGGGTAGTAAAAATTCATTCTCATCTTTAATAGATGATTCTATTAATTGATTTGAGTTACAAGCCAAAAGATTCAAACAAGTGATTAAGAGGAATAGTTTGTTCATCTGTAGTTTACTTTTATGATTCTTATTTGAATTAAATATAATCAATTTCACCCAAAATAACTCCAATCTTTCCAAACTGCTTCGTAGCCTTTTGAACGGATGAGGTCGGCAATGACATCAACAGGTCGTTCATCGCTCACTTCAAATTGTTCCAAGGATTCTGGTTCGGTAGAATAACCTCCAGGATTGGTTTTAGAACCGGCACTCATTGTGGTGACACCCAGTGGAATGACGTTGTTTCTAAACTTTTCGTTTTCGCGTGTGGAGATGGAAATTTCCAAATCTTCGTTCCAAATTCTGTAAGCACAAATCAGTTGCAACAAATCTCGATCTTCCATGACGAAGTTGGGTTCGATGATTCCTTCTGCTGGTCGCAAACGAGGAAAGGAAACGGAATATTTACTTTGCCAATAGGTTTTCTGTAAATAATCGATGTGAAGGGCGTTGAAAAAGCTATCTGTTCGCCAATCTTCCAATCCCAATAAAACGCCCAATCCGATTTTATGAATTCCTGCTTTTCCGCAACGGTCAGGTGTTTCTAAACGGAAATCAAAATTGGATTTCTTGCCTTTTGGATGGTACTCTTTGTACACATCTCGGTGATAGGTTTCTTGATAAACCAAGATCGAATACACTCCCAATTCGTGTAATTCTTTGTATTCTTCTTCGCTCAATGGTTGTACTTCGATACTGATATTGGCGAAGTGTTTTTTTACTTGTGCTACCGCTTTTTTGAAGTAGTGAATGTTCACTGTATAATTTGCCTCACCCGTAACCAAAAGGATATGGTTGAATCCCATTTCTTTGATAACAGCCATTTCTTGTTCAATTTCCGCAGGATTTAATGTTTTTCTACGTATTTTATTATCCAAGCTGAAACCACAGTAGGTACAAATATTGTTGCATTCATTGCTCAAATACATCGGAGCATAGAGTTGAATGGTTTTTCCAAAACGTTTTTGTGTGAGTGCGTGACTCATTTGCGCCATTTGTTCCAAGTAAGGAGCAGCGGCAGGTGAGATGAGTGCAGCAAAGTCGTTCAAATCTCTTTTTGTTTTGCTCAAAGCACGTCGCACGTCGTTGTCGGTAGAAGCGTAAATGCGTTGTTCTACTTCTTCCCAATTGTGCTGATCAAATAGTTGTTGGAATGACATGTATTAATAGTTCAAAAAAGAGGTTAATGGACTTGATGCTGCTGCGAAATTCTGAATTGCTCCCAATCGTGCTTCATAAGCTTTTCGACCGGCAATTACTGCTTCCTTGAATGCTTCAGCCATCAACTTAGGATTTCCAGCTACTGCAATTGCGGTGTTTACCAAAACTGCATCAGCTCCCATTTCCATTGCCAAAGCAGCATGTGATGGAGCGCCAATTCCTGCATCAACAATCACCGGAACTTTACTTTGTTCAATGATAATTTCTAGAAAATCAACCGTTTTGATACCTTTATTTGTACCAATAGGTGAACCCAATGGCATTACGGCGCTTGTTCCGACGTCTTCCAAGCGTTTGCACAAAACAGGATCCGCATGAATGTAGGGCAATACGATGAATCCCAATTTTGCTAATTCTTGTGTAGCTTTGAGTGTTTCAATCGGGTCGGGAAGCAAGTATTTTGGATCTGGATGTATTTCTAATTTCAACCAATTTGTTTCCATTGCTTCGCGTGCTAATTGCGCTGCGAAAACGGCTTCTTTTGCATTTCTTGCACCCGAAGTATTTGGCAATAGATTAATTTGTGGATGCTTGAGATGTGCTAATAAATCGTCGGTTTCTGTTTCTAGTTCTACACGTTTTAGTGCCACGGTTACGAGTTCACTACCAGATGCCAATACGGCTTCTTCCATTTGTCTGGATGAACCAAATTTTCCTGTTCCAAGGAACAGACGTGATTCGAATGTTTTATCAGCAAAATTGAATTTTTTCATGTTTTTAATTTTTTGTTTAACCACATAGGTACATAGTTCAGCATAGTGTTGAGGTTAGGATAGGGCAACTAGGTTTTTAGTATTGATGTTTATTTTGTTTAACCACATAGGTACATAGTTCAGCATAGTGTTGAGGTTAGGATAGGGCAACTAGGTTTTTAGTATTGTATGTTTATTTTGTTTAACCACATAGGTAAATAGTTTTGCATAGGGTTGAGGTTAGCATAGGGCAACTAGACTATTGGTAGCTTATGGTAATTGAGAGAAGTATTCGTTAACAAAAGTTCGTTGTCCTTCTTTGAAAATATTGTTACAATTAAAGTTGATTAGGATGCCTTTAGGAGATTTAAGTATCTTCATGTAGCTTATTAATTGCGCTTCATGATTTGGATGGATTTCTGAAACAGATTTTAATTCTACTACAATGCTGTTTTCTACATACAAATCACATCTGAAGTCACTTTCAATAAATTTATCTTTATAAATTATTGGAATTTTCATCTCTGTGAGAAAATTTATTTTCCTATGCATAAATTCCGCCATCATGCATTTGTGATAAATACTTTCTAGTAAACCTCTACCCATTTCTTTATGTACTTCGATAGCGCTTCCTATAATTTCAAAAGTTAATTGATCCAAGTATTTTCTAGTCATCTCCATCAATGTTTAAATTTTCATTTCCACAGATATTTATTTATCCTATGTTTCACCAACGGTGAACTATCTTACCTTTCAATACTTCTATATATTCTATGTCCCTATGTGGTTAGAATTAACGCTACCGCATTGAAAATTAAGATGCTTGTAAGTGTATGTTATTTAAGTTAATCAATTTTATCATATGTTTTTCAAATTATTTATCATCCCCGAAGCTGCTACACCGTAAATTCCAATTGAATTTAGCGGTTTAACATCTTCTTCTGTAATTCCACCGATGGCGTAGATTTTTGGATGTAGATTGCGTTCGCTTAGTTTGTCGATGATTTCTTTGTATCCTTCCATCCCTAAAATCGGACTTAATTTATCTTTTGTTGTGGTAAATCTTAAAGGACCCAAGCCAATGTAATCACACCCTTCTTCGATACGTTGAATTACATGCTCAAAAGTGTTTGCTGTACCGCCAATGATTTTATTTAGTCCTAAAATGGCACGAGCTTCAATAGCTTTAGTATCATCGAGACCAATGTGAATTCCATCTGCATCAATTTCCTTTGCCCATTCAACATAATCGTTGATGATGAACGTTGCTTGGTGTTCTTTACAAAGTTCTTTGACTTTTAATGCTACAGGAATAAAAGATGCTTTGCCTACATTTTTCCAACGCAGTTGAATCCATTTGCAACCAACAGATAAAGCATGTTGAATGTTTTGAAGTTGTTCATCGGCTGTTGTGCCGTTTGATATGTATTGTATGTTTTCCATTTTTAAGTTTTTACCACATAAGCTTATTCTTATTCTAACCACATAGGTACATAGGTTTTTAAAGTTGCTTAGAGAATACCTGTGGTATTTCACAATAGAAAGTATTAGGTAAATTTTTGCTTTCTATGCTTCAACAACGGTGAACTATGTAACTTCTCAATACTTCTATACGCCCTATGTCTCTATGTGGTTAAATCTTTACTTTTCCATACAGCCCCCATCATTGCCACTCCATCAAATCCATGTTCCAAAGCGATGTGCCTATTTTCTTCTGTCATTCCGCCAAGTGCAATTAATTTGCTCTTAACATTTGTTCTTTGCTTGACTTCCTCCAACAGATTACTATTTGTAGTATAGCCGACTTTCGATATACTTTCAAAAACAGGACTCAGAAAAGCGTAATCAATTCGATCTTGTAATTCATTAAATTCTTCAATCGAATGCGTTGAAGTTGATAAAATGCAATTCCCAAACGCTTCAAACGAATCTTGATTCAAATAATCAGTTCTCGAAAAATGAAACCGTTTGAATCCCTGTTTTAGTCCTTCTTCATGATAACTACAAATCACCAAACGATCATGAAAATTTTGATCTATCTGCTGTATGAAACCAAAATATTCTTGCTCCGAAAAAGCTGGTTTTCGGATGTGCAAGACTTCCAACCCATCAGCCAATAACTGGTGAATCATTTTTAATTCGTTTGATATCAAAACAGGATTTGAAATGATGATTTGTTTCATAACTATATTCTAAGGTCACCTCCTCTAGCTCCTCCTCAAGGAGGTTAACAGCTCCCTTTCTTGACAAAGGGCTGGGGAAGGTGACTACAAATAAATCTCCTTTCCTTTCTCGATAAACTCTTCCGATTTTTCCAACATCCCCTTTTCGGCTGTTTCACGAATTTCTTGGGTGATTTTCATCGAGCAGAATTTCGGTCCACACATCGAGCAGAAATGTGCCACTTTTGCACCATCAGCTGGTAATGTTTCATCGTGAAATTCACGTGCTGTATCTGGATCTAAAGACAAGTTGAATTGATCTTCCCAACGGAATTCAAAACGTGCTTTACTTAAACAATTGTCGCGGTATTGTGCTCCCGGGTGACCTTTCGCTAAATCCGCTGCGTGCGCTGCCAATTTGTAAGTAATTACTCCGTCTTTTACGTCTTTTTTATTAGGTAAACCAAGGTGTTCTTTCGGTGTAACGTAACACAACATTGCGCAACCAAACCAACCTATCATTGCTGCTCCAATTCCAGAAGTAATATGATCATAACCTGGAGCAATGTCTGTTGTTAAAGGTCCCAATGTGTAGAAAGGTGCTTCATCGCACAGTTCTAATTGCTTTTCCATGTTTTCCTTGATCATGTGCATTGGCACGTGTCCCGGACCTTCAATCATCACTTGTACATCGTGTTTCCAAGCAATTTTTGTCAACTCACCCAAGGTCTCTAATTCAGCAAATTGAGCGGCATCATTCGCATCAGCAATTGCACCTGGACGTAATCCATCTCCTAAAGAAAATGCAACGTCATATTTTTTCATGATGTCACAAATCTCTTCGAAGTGGGTGTATAAGAAATTTTCTTTGTGGTGAAATAAACACCATTTTGCCATGATTGATCCGCCACGTGAAACGATTCCCGTCACACGGTTAGCCGTCAAATGTATGTAACGCAATAAAACTCCTGCATGAATGGTGAAGTAAGAAACTCCTTGTTCTGCTTGCTCAATCAATGTATCGCGGAATATTTCCCACGTTAAATCTTCGGCAACTCCTTTTACTTTTTCTAGCGCTTGGTAAATTGGAACGGTCCCAATTGGAACTGGAGAATTTCTGATAATCCATTCTCTTGTTTCGTGAATGTTTTTTCCAGTTGATAAATCCATGATTGTATCAGCGCCCCATCGGCATGCCCAAACAGCTTTTTCAACTTCTTCTTCAATAGATGAGGTTACAGCGCTGTTACCAATATTGGCATTTATTTTTACCAAGAAATTACGACCAATAATCATCGGTTCGCTTTCAGGGTGATTGATATTATTTGGGATAATTGCTCGACCAGCAGCAATTTCATCTCGAACAAACTCAGGAGTAATTTTGGATTTTGGCGTATTTGCTCCAAAACTATTTCCGGGATGTTGGCAAGCCATACCTTTGGTTGCTTTTTCCAATTGCTCAATGCGTTGATTTTCACGAATAGCAATGTATTCCATTTCAGGCGTAATGATTCCTTGCTTGGCGTAATACAATTGCGTCACATTTGCACCTTCTTTTGCACAAAGGGGTTTATGATTATATTGAAAACGCAAATGATCTAATTTTTCGTCATTCAAACGTTGTTGACCATATTCAGATGTAATTCCATCTAAAACATGAACATCTCCACGATCCAAAATCCATTGCTCACGAATGCGAGGCAAACCTTTCTTTACATCTATTTGGTAATTCTCATCTGTGTAGGGCCCCGAAGTATCGTACACTGTAACAGGTGGATTTTCCTCAATCGTTCCATTGTACAATTTTGTTGGAGATAAAGTGATTTCTCTCATCCCAACTTTGATTGGATGAATGGTGCCGTCGATGTAAACTTTCTTCGAGTTCGGAAACGGCTTTGTTGAAATTTCGTGTGTGCTCATGATTTTGATTTTAGGATTTTAAGACATTTTGACATTAGGATGAAAAATGGACGATTTAATTTTCCTCCCCTTTAATCCTCCTCCAAAGGGGGATACTTACTATTGATCCTCCAAAGGGGGAGAGAATTATAAATTCTTCATTCAATTTAGCCTCCTTGTGTCGCTTTAATAATTAATACATCTGCATTTTCTTGAACAGGAGTGGAAGCCCAATGGGATTTTGAAACAATGGTGTCATTGATTGCGATGGCAATACCATTTTGAGCATGGGGAATTTCGATGTCCAACAATTGTTGAACAGAAAGTTCGTTTTGATCGTATTGTTTTTCTTGATTGTTGATTTTTAGCTTCATTCCTATTCATGTTTAAACATTACACTTTAGGAATGACCAAAATGGATAGATTTATCCAAAGAGTCTTTCACTTTTCCCTACGTCGGTATGAGCCGAATCAGGTTCAAAGGGTAAAATCTCAGCCCAATTTTTAATATTGGACACCCCTAAAGTTGAAACAAATATATAAAATAAATTCTAAGTTGGTAGTTATGAGATTTAGGCTTGAACTAGCTGATTGATCACTTACGTAATTCAAATTGGTAATTTTAAAAAACTAATGTATATTCATCCTATGAAATACGTCAATTTTCTATTTATCGCACTCTTTTTGTTATCCTGCAATTCAAATGGTGAAGATGCCTTGCAGCATAATGGATCGAATGCATTTAAACATAGCATTTTAAATTTAGCCAAGATTTATGGAGAAAGTGAACGTAACATTTCATTTCCCAACTATTTTAATGATTCAATCGTAAAGCAGTTTGATATAAAGTCGATTGAACGGAGGTTTTATTTTTCAAGTGCGGATACTTTTTTGAGAAATGAAGGTGAACTAGGTTCTGACAAATCATTTTTATTTGAGTTTGACAAGAATGGTTGGATAAAAAATTTAACTGTGAAAAATCATTACGATTATAAAGCAATTAGTGGGATCGTAATTTTATATAAAGATTATCAACCGCAAAGTGGCTATGCAGTGTCAACGATAGTGGAGAAAATTCAGCTGGATGATTTTCACTTTAATCGCTATACGGTAGAGAAAACGACTAAAAATCTATATACATATAAAAATGTAATTGTTGGTTCTAATCTATTTGTTGTTCCAAATCCGAAACATTGGAAACCTTTGGTGATTGATACAATGTGTCGACCGAAAAAAGAAGATTTTATCGTTTGGGGATCCATGAAAAAACCAATGAAGATTTATCAAGTCAATAATTTGGTGGAGGAAAGTAATGTACGTGAATTCAATTACGAAAATGGCTGTTTGAAATCAATTAAATGGACGGATGATCCCTTTCAGATTGTACGAAGATTTCAATACAATGCGAATGGAATTTGTGACAAGTTTATTGATTCTACTTTTAGCATGGGTGGCTTTGTTTCGACCTCTCGCTTTGATATTCATTTAGATGGAGAATTGCCCAAAGAGATTGTAAAAACGCTTACTTCTTCCAGTGGAGATCGAATCGTATTTAAGGAAAACTTTTTCTACTCTTATTTCTCTGAAAAAAAGTAGTTATTGGTCACAAAAAAAGGCTAGTTAAAAAACTAGCCCAATCTATTTAAAATTTTTACTTAGTCGATTTTTGTAAATCCTAAGAACGGATGCAACACTTCAGGAATGTTGATTCCATCTGCTGTTTGGTGATTTTCCATCAATGCAGCCATAATTCGCGGCAACGCCAAAGCTGAACCATTCAATGTATGTGCTAATTGCGTTTTCTTGTCTTCCGTTTTGAAACGTAATTTCAAACGATTTGCTTGGAATGTGTCGAAGCGAGAAACCGAAGAAACTTCCAACCACTTATCTTGTGCAGCTGAATAAACTTCGAAATCGTATGTTAATGCTGAAGCAAATCCAGTATCTCCACCACATAAACGTAAGATACGGTATTGCAAGCCTAATTTTTCCAATAATCCTTTTACGTGCTCAATCATTTCTTCCAATGCTTTAGCAGAATTTGAAGGATGTTCAATACGAACGATTTCAACTTTATCAAATTGGTGTAAACGGTTCAAACCACGAACGTCTTTACCATAAGAACCTGCTTCGCGACGGAAACATGGCGTGTAACCTGTCATCTTGATTGAGAAATCTTCAGATGGCAATATCACATCACGGTAAATATTTGTTAATGGAACTTCCGCAGTAGGAATCATGTACAAACCATCAACTGGCATGTGGTACATTTGACCTTCTTTATCTGGCAATTGTCCTGTTCCATACCCAGACGCTTCATTTACTACGTGTGGTGCGATGTATTCTGTATATCCAGCTTTATCTGCTTCTAATAAAAAGAAGTTAATCAAAGCTCGTTGCAATTTTGCTCCTTTTCCTTTATAGAATGGGAAACCAGCGCCTGTAACTTTAACACCTAATTCAAAATCGATCAAATCGAATTTTTTAGCTAAATCCCAGTGAGGTGCAGCTTCGAAATTATACGACGGAGCGTTACCCCATTCATATACTATTTCATTGTCCAACTCATTTTTACCAGCTTTTACCAATTCATTTGGTACGTTTGGCAATTGGTACATTAACTGAAGAATCGCTTGATCCAATTCTTCAACTTGTGATTTTAAATCAGCTTCTTTGGATTTTAAGTCAGCAACAGCACTTTTTGCTGCTTCCGCTTCCTCTTTTTTACCTTCTTTCATTAAAAGACCTATGTTTTTAGCAAACACATTCATTTCTGAAAGAATGGAATCCAATTCCGACTTAACCTTTCTCCATGATTCATCTTTTTCAAGTAATTCATTGATAATTGGAGTCGCATCGAAATGTCTTTTTTTCAAACCTTCGATAATCGCTTCTTTCTCTGTTCGAATGCGTGTAATTTCTAACATCTTGTCTTTAATTTAATAGGTTGCGAAATTAAATATATTAAATGAAAAAAGCACCGCTATCAGAAGAAATGTTCTGTTGGCGGTGCTTTCAATTGCTTTTTTTAGAATTTACTACTTATTGCTACTAGCTGCTAGTCGTCTAGAATCAAATGCTTTTTTAATAATTACAGGGTGTGTGCTACCAAATTCAACAATACACCACTCTCTAAACTTAACTACTTCCTCCGCATCAGTGATCCACTTTAACGATTTGAGCAACTCTTTTTGGAATAATAAAGCATCAAAACTTACTTTTTTCAATACTTTTTTAGTGAGTTCTAACATATCATCTTATAGTTTGTGTTATCCTAAAAATACGTATTATTTTAAATTAAATTGCAGTTGAAAACGTTAAATTATCGATTGTACTATCTTTTTAACATATTTTCAAATACTGGTTTAATAGTAATTCTGCTGGATCTAATTAGAATGAATACCCTATTTTCAACGATGACGTAGTACCTATTTTCAATCTTGAGAAATATTGATTTTCTGCGCCAAATGATTTAAATACTTCCTCTTTTCTGTCATTCAATAAATTAGAGAATTTCAATCCAACATTCCATTGTGAATTTTTACCAAACTTCTTGTTGATATTAATGTTCATACTATGAAAAGGAACTGTAAATACATCTGGACGGTCAACCATTCCAACGTAGATTAATGTTGAACCTTGTACATTGTAGAAAATTCCTGCTTCAAATCCTTTTAAGAATCCTTTTTCTCCACCATTGTAGGAGAATCCGGCATTGATAACATAAGGTGCTTGTCCAGCCATCTTTCTATAATCTTTGATCGTTTCGCCTTCACGTGCATTGGCAATTCTACTTTCTTTTTCAGTTTTGCTGAATTGAATTCTTGATTCCGTTACTGTTGCATTTGCAATTAATTGGAAAGCTTTGGCTTTTTGAGAGATGAATCCTAATCCGATTCTAATTTCTACTTCTCCACCCAAAACTTGTCCATCACCTACATTTCTTGATTGGAATGAACCTGCTTGTGATGAATATTGTACGATTTCAATTGGATTGTAAAACTTTTTGTAAAACGCACTTACCGAAATTGTTTGTTCCAATGTTGGGAAAATCTCCCATCTTAAATCGAAATTATGGATATCTGTGCTACGTAAATTTCCATCCCAATAAACTGTTCCTGTTCCATTATCTTCATCTTTGAATAATCCACCGATGAAAGTACGACCTGTCAATGGATCCACGATTTCTGCGAACGACATTTCTTTAAATGAAGGTCGAGCAATTGTTTTACCATAAGCAAAGCGAATGTTTTGTTTTTCCGTTGCTTCAAACACCAAGTTTAATGATGGGAAAAGACCTAAATCTTGTAATACAATTTCATTGTTCAATTTTTTGTAACCCAATTGATCTTGTCCTGTGTAACGTTGCGTGTAATATTCAGTTCTCAAGCCAATTACCGCTTTTAAACGATTGAAGGGACTGATTACTGTTGAAACAAATCCTGAAGTGTTGTTGATATTGGATGTAAACTGATTTGGATTATTTGGTAAAAATGTTGCTTCAACTGTTGTACCTTTTGTTGGATCACCATTGTAAGGCCATAAATTTTCTGGAGCAAACAATTCATCTGGATTTCCTGTTAAATGCACATTACGTACGTTAACCATGAATGATTTGATGTTGAATTCACGCTCTTTAAACGTATGACCTCCACCAAATTTCAATTCTGCCTTATTGCCAAATGCTGAGAATTTCCACGTTGCATCTGCTTTTCCAGCTAAATTGATTTCTTGTAAATTTCTCCAAATACGCTCTGGGAATCCTGATTCTGTTCCGATAGAAACTCCCGAACCTTGTGTTCTGTAACGCGTAAATCGAACATCTGGATCTTCAATTGTTGAATAAGTGGGAGATAATTTCCATTCAGTTGACCAACGACTGTTTTTACCCATTTCATGCTTTCCGATTAATTGTGCATTCGTCATTCCACGTTGACTGTATTCTAAGTTATGTTGGTAAGCAGTAAATTCTGAACCTTGATCGCGACCGATGTAATCGAAGATTCCTGTTTTAGATTCTCCATTTTGCAAGTGAAGAATGTTGAATGTATATTTGGATTTCAACGTTTTCAATCCAACTCCCGCCATTGCGCTTAGCATAACATTGTTGATTCCATATGAACCAACTTGGTGTTCACGCATTTCCATTTCTTTAACAGTTGGATCTGCTTTTAATCCATATCTTCCGTATTCAGCTTCTTGGAAAAACTCTGTATTGTTGTTGTACGATAATAGGAAATTATATCCCAACGTACTTTTCTCTAATTTCTTTTGATCTCCAAAAGAAAAGCCCAAGCCCATATCCATCAATGAGTTTTGTTGCATTGCTGCCATGTTCGGGTTGAAGTTCTTTAAAATTTCTTTGTAACGCGTTGCGTCTTGTCCATTCGGATTTCCTAGAATTTTCGCGTAAAATGGAATATTGTTTTCAGCTGGAATATCTCTCATTCCGTTATCAAATCCTAAGAAGTCAGTAGAACTTGGTTTGTGTGTTAAGTAGTTTTTATTAAAGTGATAGTTGTTATTATAACCTAAACTAATTGAAACATTTCCTTGTCGTTGTTCAGGGAAACTTTTAAGGGCGATATCAACTACACCACCTGCAAAATCAGCAGGAATGTCAGCAATAAATGTTTTATTGACAATCATGTTTTCGATGATGCTTGTTGGAAAGATATCCATTTGCAGTGTATTTCTATCTGGATCTAATCCTGGAATTTCCATTCCATTCATCACCGTTTTATTGTAACGATCACCAATTCCTCGGATGTAAATGTATTTTCCATTGGCAACAGATACTCCTGGAACGCGAGTCATTGCTCCCGCAGCATCTGAGTCGCCAATTTTTTTGAAGCTTGCGGCAGAAATTCCATCAATAGCATTTGGAGCTTTTTGCTTAAGCACTAAAACAGCTATATCAGAATCAACTTTTCGTGTTGCACTAATTGTTACTTCACCAACAGTTACAACTTGTTCTCCCATTTTTACAACGGGAAGTACATTTGTTTGATTTGCTAGAACTTCGATATCAGTCATTCGGATGGTATCATATAAAAAAGATGAAAAAATTAATTCATACTTCCCCGGAATGGTTGATAATTCGAACTTACCGTCCAAATCAGAAACGCAACCTTTTGATGTTCCTGCTATAATAATTCTAACTCCGCTTGCTACTTCACCAGAAGCAGATTCAATAACTGATCCTCTAATAAACCCATCTTGCGCCATAGATGATGTTATTACTAGTGTGTTGATGATTGCGAAGAATAATACTTTCAGTTTCATGTTTAATCGATGTATTGTTTAAAACTCCTTTAAACGAGTTAAACCCGCAGTGATTACTGCGAGTTTGACTCTACTATATTATTTGTTTTTGATTCGATGCCTTATTAGAAGTTTAAAGCTCCTGAAGTCGAAGCCCAAGACCAATTTGCGAAAGCGGATAATGTTGCTCCCACTGTATTTGCATTTTGTCCTACACTTGTTGCGTGAACATGTGTTCCATTCAAGAAAATATTCGACAATGCTACACCACTAGCTTCTGTAATTTGTAAATTCGAGAAAGTCAATGCCCCACTTGCAAAATTTGCTAAAGTTTCAGCTCCTGACAATGCGAAGTCACCTTTTCCATCTGTTGCTGGATCTGTAAATCCAAAGACGTAGATGTTTTCGATTGTTGCTCTAGCGTCTGATCTGAAGTCTGCGATTTCTGAATCTACACTTCCTTTAATTGTCCCGTTTTTGATTGTATGTGCAGCAATCAATGATCCTTCTGGTCCGTCAATTTCTAATGCGTGATCTGTAGGGTTTGAACCAGGTACACAGATTACAACGAAGTTATCTAAGGTTCCTGACCAAGCTTGATCTGTATCAATTGCATCATCACTTGCGTTCCAAACAATTGCATTTTTTACGTTAACTGATCCACCAAACCACTCGATTCCGTCATCTTGATTTCCGATAACTTCTACGTTTTCGATAACTGTTCCGTTTCCAACACCACCTAAAGTGATTCCGTTGATTTCGTTTCCTTCACCGATGTTTGCTCCACCATGACGAACAGATACATATTTAATAACTCCTGAATTGTCAGATACGTCTGATCCACCGTATAATCCGTTTGGATCTGAAGCTGGAATTCCTTCAATTTGTGCAGTTGAAGCATCAGCAGAGATAGGTGCATTTCCTAAAATGATTAATCCACCCCATAATCCGTTCATAGTTGGATTTAAGTTTGGACTTGCAACTTGTCCTGGTTGAATTTCATCTGCAATAGATGTAAAAATGATTGGTTGTGTTGCTGTTCCTTCAGCGATTAATTTTGCTCCACGAGCAATAATCAATGCAGTTGCGTTTGCCCCTGTACCAGCTTCACCTTTAATAATTGTTCCCGGTTGGATTGTTAAAGTAACACCACTAACCACAGCAACGCGTGATTTTAAGATGTAAACTTTACCAGTTTCCCATGTTGTATTTGATGTAATGTTTGAAGAAATTTGTGTTGAACTTCCATCATTAGGCTCTTCGTAAACACAAGATCCGTCATCTTTTTTAGCTTTTTCGCTATAATTAGTTGCAGTTGCATCCGTACAACCCTCTTTTTTACAAGATACAGTTGTCAAAGCAATTGCTGCACCCATTAACAACGTTCCGATTCTCAATTTTGTTGTTTTCATCTTTTTACATTTTTGATTGATGCAAAGTTGAGCAAGATCAAATCAAAAGGTGTTTTGTATAATTTATTTGTAAGTGAAATTTCTATTAACAGAATTTACAAATTGTAAAGTGTTAAACACTCTAAGTGCTTGGTTTTACTGCGGTTCTAATAAAGTTAATATTAACTTAACATGTTTTAATCGGCTAAAAAATGAAGGTGTTTTACTTTTGCTCAAAATTATTTGAGAAGTGATTAAATTGTTTGAAAAGCCTTTACATGTATGTCTGTTGATTTTGATCTGCAGCAGCTTGGTTTTCAGTTGTTTTTCACAACAAAATTCTTTAAGAAATTCCACTTTATCTGGTAGTGAAATCAAGCAAATTCATTCGACAGCTTTAGAAGAATCGGTACAGTTGGAATGGTTGCTTGACTATGCAACTTATAATCGTTTAAAAGATGAAAATGCTAGCATCTCCATTCGATACATTGCTGAAGAAAATTATCAGAAGACACAAAAGAATTGGCTTACTATAAATGGTATTCCCATTGAAACGACAAGCTTTAATTTAGATTTGTTGAATAAAAACGAGAAGTACTATTATCAAATTGGTATTGCGCATACCGATGAGGTAAAGTGGTCTGAAGTACGATCCACGCGAACGAAAACTTCTTGGGGTTGGTTTAATTTAATTGTTTTAATTGGCTCTTTGGCTTTGTTTATCTACGGTTTAAAGACAATGGGTGAAGGTCTACAACAGGCACTTGGATCAAAATTAAGAGCTCAAATAAATTCGATATCAACGAATCGTTTGGCAGGAATAGCCACAGGTTTTTCAATCACTGCTATTTTACAATCGATTATTGCATCGATGTTAATGATTGTTTCATTTGTAAACGCTGGTTTATTGACGTTGACGCAATCGGCAGGGGTAATGTTGGGTGCTGGAATTGGTGCGGCAGTTACTACATGGATGGTAAGTGTTCTTGCTTTTGAAATCAATCTTTCTGCATATGCTTTATTCATTTTAGCATTTGTTGCGCCGTTTTTATTCTTTGGTAGAAAACGATGGAAACCGTGGATGAATACCATTTTCGGTTTTGTATTCCTAATTATCGGATTGGGATTTCTTACCTCTAATTTACCTGAAGATTTATTTCAATACGAGTGGTTAGCTCCTCTGTTGGAATGGAGCAAGATTCCAGTTGTTGGTGTTCTATTATTTGCTTTAATAGGATTGATTTTGTCTATTGTTCTACAAAGTACGGTAACGACAATCGCCTTGGCTATGACTTTGTTGGTGATTTCAAATTTGCCAATTGAAGCAGCAATTGCAATTTTGTTAGGAGCACAAGTCGGAACAGCTATCAACGTAGAATATGCTTCACGATTGGGGAATGTTCATGCAAAGCGATCTGCCCGAATTCATACCTTGTTCAACATCATCGGATTCAGTTGGGTTGTTATTAGTTTTCCAATCATTTTAAGTGGTTTGGTTTGGTTTATGACAAATATGGGTTGGGGAAATCCAATTGAAAATCCCCAAGCAGTAGGAAACACAGCGTTGACCATTTTTCACGTGTTTTATGCTTCTATCAACATGTTACTGTGTCTTTGGTTTATTCCAAAATTTACTCAAATTGCCCAAAAGATGGTAAAATCTAAAGGACGATCCGATGAGGTTTTTCACTTAGAGTATATCAATATGGGAAATTTAAGTACCGCCGATTTATCTATTCTTGAAGCTAAAAAAGAAATTGCCAAATTTGGAAATCTAACTCAGCGAATGTCACGCATGGTGCGTTCACTTTTGTATGAAAAAAATCCGCGTGATTTTGACAAGATTTTGGAACGAATCAAGAAATACGAAGATATCACAGATAGAATTGAAATTGAAGTGGTACAATACCTCAATAAATTGTCGGATGGAAATTTAACGATTCAAACAGCTTCCCGCATTCATGGCATGAATAGTATGGTGAATGATTTGGAGCGTATAGGTGACATTTTTTACCAAATGTCGAAAACCATTGAACGTAAAACCGAAGAAAAATTGTGGTTTACGCCTGAACAGAGAAATAATCTTGCTAAAATGTTTGATTTGGTTGATGATGCATTGGCAATCATGTATCAAAATTTGATTGAGCATCACGATAAAGTTAGTCTTGACCAGGCGAATTTAGCGGAAACTAAAATCAACGAACGTCGCAATGAATTGCGTAAGAATTACTTGGAAAATTTATCCAATCAAGATGCAAATTTTAAAGCAGGGATGGTTTACAATGATTTATTTTCTTCCCTAGAGAAAGTTGGAGACCATGTAATCAATGTTTCTGAAGCCGTTGTTGGAAAGGTTTAATCTACTTCAAACACTTAAAATAATCAAAAGGTTCTAAGCACTCATTGCACTGGTAATGTGCTTTGCAAGCTGTACTTCCAAACTGAGAAACCATACGGGTATTGAATGAATGACACAAAGGACATTCAATTTTTGGCTGTTCGGCAAAAAGAACGCTCTTGTCAACTTCATCAGCTGGTGGAGCAATGCCGTATTCTTTGAGTTTTTGTCGACCGTTTTCTGAAATCCAGTCGGTAGTCCAAGCAGGTGAAAGTACCAAATTGACTTCCACCTCTTGAATATCTTTTGTTGCTAATAGCGCTTTTATATCTTCCTCGATGACTTGCATCGCAGGACAACCAGAATAGGTTGGTGTAATGGTGATGATTACTTTTTGATCGTTCAATTCAACGTTGCGAACAACACCTAAATCAACAACCGTTAGAACGGGTATTTCAGGGTCTGAAACTTCTTCCAGCCATTGCCATATTTGTTCTACAGTTACCATTGATTTTACCACTTATTTCCAGGATATGCGCGTTGCATGTATTGCAATTCTGCTAAAATATAACCTAAATTTTCTGAGTGTAAACCAGTTCTTCCACCTTGTTGTTTCCAACCGTTTTGAGGAATGGTCAATGTTGCTTCTTCTAACACAGCATTCACTGTTTTTTCCCACTCAGCACGAATAGGAGCCAACGAAGGAGCAATATTTTCTGCTTGCAATGCTTGATCTACTTCATTTTCGAAGAACAACTCATGCGTGTATCTCCACAAGGTATCTAAAGCATATTGTGCTCTTTTATGCGATTCTTCCGTTCCATCGCCTAAACGAATTACCCATTCAGAAGAATGTTTTAAGTGGTATTTCGTTTCTTTCAACGATTTCTCAGCAATTGCAGCCAATTGAGCATCTGTACTTTTTGTTAATGCTTCGTACAATGGTTTACGGAATGCATCAAATAAAAACTGGCGCATCATCGTAACACCAAAATCTTCGTTTGCTTGTTCCACTAACAACACATTTCTGTATTCTCTTTCGTAGCGCAAAAATGCCAAAGCATCTGCATCTCGACCTTTGTCTTCAACCTTTGCGGCATATTCTAAAATAGAAGTTGCCTGTCCGATAAAATCCAAAGCAATGTTTGTCATCGCGATATCTTCTTCTAAGATTGGACCGTGACCACACCATTCTGATAAACGGTGACCGATAATTAAACTGTCGTCTCCTAATCGAAGTAGGTATTCAAATAAATTATTATTCATTTTCGTGTAGCTAACAGATTACATGTGAGAAATACCATCTGGTACTTCGTAGAAAGTTGGGTGACGGTAAATTTTAGAATCAGCTGGTTCATATAACTCTTGTGATTCATTTGGATCTGAAGCAAAAACATCATTGGACTGGACCACCCAAATGCTAATTCCTTCCGAACGTCTTGTGTATACGTCACGTGCATTTGCAACCGCCATTTCAGCATCTGCAGCACGTAAACTTCCCACATGTTTGTGACTTAAACCTTGTTTGCTTCTAATAAAAACCTCCCATAGAGGCCAATTTGCATTCGACATAGTAAGTATTATTTAGAATTCTTTTAAGCTCGTTTTTCTTGTTCTCTTTTTGCACGTTTTTCAGCATATGCCGTAGCTGCTTCACGCACCCACAATCCATTTTCTTTTGCCTTTCTACGCGTATCAACTCGGTCTTTGTTGCAAGGACCATTTCCTTTTACAACTTCCCAGAATTCATCCCAGTTAATTGGGCTGTATTCGTAGTCACCAGTTTCAGGATTGATTTTCATCCCTGGATCTGGAACTGTTAAACCGATCATTTCAGCTTGTGGAACTGTTACATTCACAAATAATTGACGTAATTCATCATTTGTTTGACGTTTGATTTTCCAAGCCATTGATTGTGCTGTATGTTTCGAATCAGCATCGTTTGGTCCAAACATCATTAACGCTGGCCACCAAAAACGGTTTAATGCATCTTGCGCCATTGCTTTTTGCTCTGGAGAACCTTGCGCCAATGTCATCATGATTTCAAAACCTTGACGTTGGTGAAACGATTCTTCTTTACATACACGCACCATTGCACGCGCATACGGTCCGTAAGAACAACGGCAAAGGGGAACTTGATTCATAATTGCAGCTCCATCAACCAACCAACCAATGGCACCCATATCTGCCCAAGAAAGCGTAGGATAATTAAAGATGGATGAATATTTGGCTTTACCTGTGTGTAAATCATCGATTGTTTGCTCGCGATCTGCACCTAAGGTTTCTGCAGCAGAGTACAAGTATAAACCATGACCAGCCTCGTCTTGCACTTTTGCCAATAAAACAGCTTTACGTCTCAAGTTTGGTGCACGTGTAATCCAGTTTCCTTCAGGAAGCATTCCTACAATCTCAGAATGCGCATGTTGCGATATTTGACGAATCAATGTATCTCGGTATGCGTCTGGCATCCAATCACGTGGTTCAATCTTAATGTCGTTGTCGATTTTCGCTTGAAATTGTCTTTCCAATTCAGCTATGTTCTTATTTTCCATAATCGTTTGAGTACAACACAAATTTAAGGAAAAATACGTGATTTTCGACCTACAAATTGAAATATGCTAATTTGGAATTATTCCAGAGAATTGACCTTTAGATGCAGCAAGGGAATTTCTTGTAAGTCAATTTCAATTTTATAGTTCAAGTTAGCAATAAATTTATTTGTTTTATTTCCTTTGTTTTGGTTTTAAAAACAGTACTTTAGAATTAAGTAATTCAATTTTTCTATGAAAATTAGTCTCATCATTATACTATTTATTTCTTCGTTCTCTTTTGCCCAAGAGGTGAGAAAACCAGCATTTCCTATCAACGAGTTTACACTTTCTGCTAATAAGGTGCAATATTATAGTGCTACTAGTCAAATTGGGCAATTTGGATTTGGAATGGGACTTCACAAATTTTGGTTTGAGCAAAGAAAATCACATTTGGTTGTTGGATTAGATTATCAATTTTTAGCTGCATCTAGTTTAGAAGGGAAATTGAAAGACGACCCAAGTTCAAGTACTTTAACGGATATGAAATACCTTTATCATTCTATCAATCTTCCAGTTTTTGGCCGATTTCATTTTGGTAAAGAGGTGCAATTTTTTCTCGAAGGCGGAGTGTATTTTGGTTTTTGTTTAAGAGAAACTGTTCGAGGTCTTAATGGAGGGTCGATTGAAGGCAGGTCCACATCACCTCCTGATGATTTTTTTAGACCGGGTGGTTTAGCTGGATTTGGTGTGAGAATTCCTGTAAGTTCAAATTATTTTCTTGTGAAAACCACTTACCAGCACTCCATTTGGAACACGGGTATCTTTAATTTAACAGTAGGATTTCAAATCGGAAAGAAGGATAAGTAATTTTTGATGTTTTGTTATGAGGTTGCTCTTTTGCTTTCTGTTTATTTTCCCTTTTAAATGTCTAAGTCAAGATTCAAGTTTGATTGCCATTGATTTTGGAATTCGCTACAGTTTCGTATACAATTACAAGGTCGTGCATCACACTCCTCAGTTCTCTATGAATATTGGGCAACATAATATCTATTTGGGACCTCAATTTACTCAAGTTCTACATTCACTTGGCGATCCAGTGGATGTTTACAGTAAAAACACCTATGGTGGTAATGTTGGATATCGTTTTCATTTCTGGAAACGTAAATCGAAGTTAGTGCCATTTGCGCAGCTAGATTTTTCTATTTTTCAATTGAAATTCAATGAAAACCAATTGGGGCCGCCTTTTTTAACTGAGAGAAAAAAAATTGTAGTGGAAAATACAGCATCTATTGGTGTAGATTTTAATCCTGTGCATCATTTTTATATTTTTTCAGGAATTGGGTTTGGCTCTTATTCAGGTTTTTTTCTACTATTTAATTCCTTTACTCCAACTTGTTATGTTGGTCTAGAATACAGATTTTAAGTAACTAATTAGTACTTTTATTCAAGCAAATTGCTCATTAAAAAAAACAACGCCATGACTTCAATCAATTGTATAAAAAACAGAGTACTTGTGTTATTCATCTGTTTGTCCTCAACTATTTTTAGTCAGAAACATAGTATGGGTTTTACGGCAGGCTACAATCTTACCCGCTTTGTAAATTTTAATATTGATAACGATTAAACGCAACACTACGATTTTAAATGAGGACTACTTGGTCTTTCAGCTTTTTCAGGTGCACTAAATCTTAGCGGTTTGAATAAAACTTCTTTATTTAGCGGCGCTTTGCGTATTGGGATTTTGTATCATTTAAACAAATAGGTACTAAAATCAGTTTGTTTTTTCTGTTTGAATCAATTATAAATAGACTATTTGCGTTTGCTTTGCTTTTTATTTCATTCAAATTTTCGTTTCAAATGATTAAATTCGCAAATAAATCAACAGTTGAATTGAATTATGACACCTAAATTTCATACACTTACTGTAAAGGAAGTTAGACGTGAAACAGAAGACACAGTTTCTGTAGCGTTTGATGTTCCAGCTGACTTACAAAACGATTACAATTACCTTTCTGGACAATATTTGACTTTGCGCACAATCGTGGAAAATGAAGACATCCGTCGTTCGTATTCCCTTTGTTCTGCACCATTTGAAAACGAATACCGTGTTGCTGTAAAGCAAGTTGAAGACGGGAAATTTTCAACGTTTGTAAATACTTCATTGAAAGCAGGAGATCAATTGGAGGTGATGACGCCTATGGGAAATTTTGCTTTGCATACAAACCCAACAGCTCAAAAATCATATGTTCTATTTGCCGCAGGATCTGGAATTACTCCAATCTTGTCGATATTAAAACAAGTAATGCAAGAGGAACCTCTAAGCGATGTTACATTGTTTTATGGAAATAAAAACTTTGCTTCCATCATTTTCCGTGAAGAAATTGAAGCACTGAAAAATAAATACATGTCGCGTTTACGCGTCGTGCATGTACTATCGCGCGAAAGTCTTGGAAATAAAATCCAAAAAGGTCGTATCGATGGACAAAAATGTACCGATTTGCACCAAGCATTTTTAACGAATTGGGAAATTTCAGAAGTGTTCATTTGTGGACCAGAAGAAATGATCCTTTCGGTAAAAGATAGTTTGGATGCTTTGGGAGTGCCAAAAGAAAAAGTACATTTCGAGTTGTTTACAACAGCTGGAAGTACAGCAAAGAAAAAAGAAGAATACACAGGACCGCAAGTTAATGCCAACGTTCAAGTAATTTTGGATGGCGATACTTATGATTTAGCGCTAGGTTCTGATGGCGATACAATTCTAGATGCAGCATTTAAAGCAGGTGCAGATTTACCTTTCGCTTGCAAAGGTGGCGTTTGTTGTACTTGTAAAGCTAAAGTGATTGAAGGCGAAGCAAGAATGGATGTTAATTATGCATTGGATGCTGAAGAGGTTGCAGCAGGATACATTTTAACATGTCAAGCGCATCCTGTTACAGAGAAACTTGTAGTTTCATTTGACGATTAAGAAGAAGAATATGGGATTTTTAGGAAAATTATTTAAAAAAGAAGCGAGTGACAATACGCCACGCGGATTCTTTAATGTGAAGGTGAAAGCAATCAATCGTTTAACGAAAGATGCTGTAGAGGTTGTATTTGATATTCCTCAAGATTTAAAAAGTACATTTCAATTTTTGCCTGGTCAGTACATCACAGTTTGTACGACAATCAGCGGGAAAGAAGAACGTAGATCTTATTCTATCTGTAGCGCTCAGAATGCTGATTTAGCAATTGGTGTGAAAGAAGTGCAAGGCGGAAAAGTTTCTACTTGGATCAACAATTCATTAAAAGTAGGTGATTCTATTTTAATCTCTAAACCTGAAGGTCGTTTCCTTTTAGGAGATGCTAAAAATGTAGTTGCTATTGCTGCCGGTTCAGGAATTACACCAATATTAAGCATGGCTGCATCATTGCAATCAACTGGTGGTCAAATGACATTGTTGTTCGCGAATAAAACAGAGAACGATATTTTGTTTAAAACACAGTTGGATGCTCTTTCAGCCGTAACAAAACGTTATTATCTAACACAAGATGATAATTGCGCATACAAGCATGGTCGCATCACCAAAGAATCTTTTGTAGATTTTATCAAAGAAGATTTGGGTGTTTTGAAAGCAGATGGTTTCTTTATTTGCGGACCAGAAGAAATGATCATGGGCGTAAAAGCAGCTTTAGAGATGTTTGGAGTTCCAGCAACTAAAATTCATTTCGAATTGTTTAATCCTACTGCTGTTAAAGAAGAAGTGAAGGAAGAGGCAACAAACTTTAGCGGAGTTACTAAATTGAAGGTCATTCTTGATGATGAAGTTCAAACGCTAGAGATTAAAGGAAATAAAACGATTTTAGACGCCGCAGTTGGTGCTGATATCGATGCACCATATTCTTGTCGCGGTGGAGTTTGTTCAACTTGTCGCGCAAAAGTGATCAAAGGAACAGTTTCCATGAAATTGAATTATACGTTGACAGATAAAGAGGTCGAAGAAGGATATATTTTGACTTGTCAATCGCACGCAACGTCTGAAGAATTAACTATTTCATACGATGAGTAAAACAATTGTAGTTGTTGGTGCTTCCCGAGGAATCGGTAAGGCAATGGTCGATTTGTTTGCCAAAGAATCTTCACATAAAATTTTTGCGCTTTCTCGTGATGAGGAAAAAATGCGTAAACAATTTTCTGCATACGCAAATGTTGAATGTCGCTCGTACGATTTATCAGCAAATGATTGCATTGCACAATTAGAACATATTTTTTCTACTGTTGATCATATTGATGTACTCATCAATAACGCTGGATATTTGGTTAACAAACCTTTTGAAGATATCACAGCGCGTGATTTTGATCGATCGTATCAAGTAAATGTGATTGGAGTGATGCAAACGGTACAAACACTTTTGCCCAAGTTAGAGAAAGGAGCACACGTTGTAAACATCAGCTCTATGGGCGGATTTCAGGGGACAGTTAAATTCCCTGGTTTGATGGCTTATTCAACTTCGAAAGCGGCATTGGTGAGTTTCACAGAAATGTTTGCTGAAGAATATAAAGATTCCAAAATTAAGATGAATTGCTTGTGTTTAGGAGCAGTTCAAACAGAAATGTTACACGAAGCCTTTCCGGGATATGAAGCACTCGTTACACCTGATAAAATGGCTGAATACATTTGCAATTTCGCCTTAACGGCACATCAATGGATGCACGGAAGAGTTATTCCAGTTTCATTGACAACACCATAAAAATGATTTGGGCGTGTCCCCCAAAAAAAGTTTGGGGGCCGGGCTTTCCGCACTACACGGTAGTTTGCTACTATCCCTCACGCAATTAATTCGATAAAAAATCGTACGCTTTTTGAATCTCTAGGAACTTTTTATGCGCTGCATCTTGCTCCGCTTTTGAGGCCTTAGCAAAACGGTCAGGATGATGAAGTTTCACCAATTTACGGTAACTTTTCTTTATTTCATCCGCAGTTGAAGTTGCTGTTAACCCCAATACTTTCGCATGTTTTTCACGAAGAGATTCCGATCTAACTGATGAATGAGGTTCAAAATTTCGCTGACGATTGTTGGAAGAATTACTAGATTGACTTCCAGTGCTTGTTCGTTGACCGTTAATCCAACCATCTACATCTTTCATCGGAATATTAAAATGCGAAGCCAAGTACTTTAAGATTTCATATTCTTTTGGATGTAAGGTTTTATCCACTAGACATAAATTCACCAAAAACTGCATCAATACGACTTTCGTCCCATCTTTTGCATGCAATTGGATCCACTTCGCTGTTTCTACTGGATGAATGGGCGCATGAAGAAAAATATCCACAATTTGATCAAAATCTGGAGGAATAGATCCATTTCTTTCATGAATAAATCTTCTTAGTAAAGCTATCTTCTGCTGTTCTTCTTTACGATTGTAGAACATCACCGAAACGGCTAAAGCCATGTAGGCCATCATCAGATTTTCTTTCGTAAATGGAAGATTTTTAGGAAACTCCTTTTGCATCCATTTCGCGTACTTCTGATTTTTAAATTGATAATAAATCGAAAATAGAAATGTGATAAAAATGGCAAAAAACTGAATAAAGGATTTATTTCCCAATTGAGTCAATTTAAGAGTTGAAATTCAATATTAAAACGCACTAAACCAATGTCAAGAGGTTTACTTGTACGAATTTAAGAAAAATAAGCAATCAATGTTTAGTTGCTATTAACTGTTTTCTTTTGGAAGTTTTGAAACACAGATAAGCCGATATACAATAGAATAATTAATGGAATCGACCAAGCCAACAAAGTGGGAATTAACACCAAGCATAAAGCCAAGAAGATAAACTTGATTTCATTTCCTTTAAACTTAAAGTTTTTAAATTTCAATGAAAATAATGGCAATTCGGCAACCAGTAAAAGCGACATTCCAACGGCAATTACAATTAGAACCCAAGGAGTTAGAATGAAGTTTAATAGCGCGTTCGGCTCATCCAAATAGTAATATTTTGCCATCAACAATGGAAATGCAGTAAAGAAAATCGTGTTAGCTGGCGTTGGTAAACCAATAAAACTTTCCGATTGGCGTGTATCGATATTAAACTTTGCCAAACGAAATAACGAGAAAAATGGAATAACCAAACCAAAAAATGGCCATAAGCTAATTTCACTCCATTCACCTTTAGAAATGTGGTTGCAAAATGCGTGTACACGAGAGTAAACCATTTCAGAAAAGGAAATATCACTCAAAATGTAAACTCCACCTTCGCTAGCAACAATCAAAAGAATCGTTACCAAAACACCTGGGGCAACACCAAAAGTTACCATATCTGCTAAAGAATCCAATTGCTTTCCAAGTTCGCTCATTTGATTGAGCTTTCGCGCAAGAAAACCGTCTAGAAAATCTAAAACTGCTGCAAAATAGATCAATACACAAGCCAATTCAAGTTGACCTGAAAAAGCCATGAAGATGGCTAAAACACCGCATAAAAGGTTTGAAGCGGTTAATATGTTGGGTAAATTAAACATTTCGAGGGCTAAAATAATCATTTAGATGGCTACATTAAACTATTCGGTTTATTTTTGTACGGTATAAATATTAAAATAAGTCTTCTAACACAATTTTTTAGTTAAAAGTGTGTTTATAGTCAAGTGAAATTGATGCTTATGACTCAACGTATTATTGCTATTGCAATTATTATTTTATCAACTGTAGTTCGAGCGCAAAATGTTGCTCCAAAATATTCCAATGAGTTCCTTTCAATTGGAGTAGGTGCCGATGCTTTGGGTTTGGGTAATGCTGTGGTTGCTAATACTGGAAATGTAATGTCTAGTTATTGGAATCCTGCGGGCTTAACACGCGTAGATAAATGGCTAGATGTAGGATTGATGCACAGTGAATATTTCGCTGGAATCGCCAAATATGATTATTTAGGATTGGCCCACAAGGTGGATGAGAAAAGTACAATTGCTTTCTCCGCTATTCGATTTGGTGTTGATGACATTCCAAATACCACGCAACTGATCGATAACCAAGGTCGAGTGGATTATGACAAAATCACCACTTTTACTGCTGCAGATTATGCATTTTTACTTTCTTATGCTCGAAAACTTAAAGTTGAAGGATTAAGCCTTGGAGGTAGTTTCAAAGTTGTTTATCGTAAAGTAGGTGATTTCGCAAAAAGCTGGGGATTTGGTTTGGACGTTGGTTTACAATACAAACGTGGTGATCATTGGCGTTTTGGTGCGGTACTAAGAGATGCAACTTCCACATTTAACGCTTGGATGTTTACCTTGGACGATGCTACCAAAGAAGTTTTTGAACGTACAAATAACGAGATTCCGAAAAACGGATTGGAACTAACAATGCCGCGTTTAATTTTAGGTTCTTATGCAAAATATCCTTTAGGTAAAAAGGGAATCTATTTTGCTGGTGAGGTTAATTTAGATGTTACAACTGATGGACGTAGAAATACTGTAATTAGAACAGGTGTTGTATCAGTGGATCCTAAAATGGGAATTGAGTTTGGTTTTAAAAACTATGTAGCCATTCGAGCGGGAATTACAAATATGCAGTTCGTAAAAGATTTTGACGATAGCAAATCATTTAATATTCAGCCTAATATAGGTATTGGACTTAATTTAAAAAGTGTATATTTGGATTACGCGTTTACTGATATCGGTGATGCTTCTGTTGCGTTGTATTCACATGTTGTATCCTTACGTGTTGTTTTAAATAAGCCTAAATCAATGTTGAAATGATACTACTTCTGAGAATGTTGTTGCTTGTATTTGTCTTTATTCAGATTAGTACTTCGTTCGTTTCTGCTCAAGTTTATGGTAATGAGTGGATTAAGTATGATCAAAAATATTACAGTTTTCCAGTTGTCAATTCTGGTTTAAAACGCATTAACTATGCTGATTTAGAAAGTGCAGGAATTCCAGTTGCTACGATTAACCACAATCAGCTTCAGATTTTTGGTAAAAAACGCGAGGTTCCACTTTGGATTGAAACAAATGGAGATAACACGTTTGATCAAGGTGATTACATCCTTTTTTACGCCGAAAGAAATGATGGTTGGTTGGACTCTACTTTATACGTAGATCCAACAAAAATGGCTAATCACACCATTAGTTTGGTAACGGATACTTTACTGTATTTTCTTACTTGGAGTAGTTCTACTAATAATCGTCGATTTACCCCCGAATATGCTACAGATTATCTGAATTACACACCCACAAGTTATGTGTGGAGCAAGGTCGAACAAGGATATACAGAAGCGTATCATGAAGGTGAAAAGTTAGAATCTGGATTATCTAGTTCGTTTTATGTTGCAGGTGAAGGATATGGAAAAACACATGTCAATGGTGTTAATGGATATAATTTAGATATCACGGCTGCTACACCTCTTCCTTATACGAGTGGTCCAGATGCAAAGTTTAGAGGCTTGGTCACCACTACGGCAAGTGCACCAGTTTTGTCGAATACAGATCCAAATCATCATACAAGGTGGATCATAAATGGACAAACAGTTTATGACGCAACAGGAAAAGGATGTATCCAATTCAAAGCAGAATCAAATTTTTCTACTGCTGGAATGACCAACACCACGGATCTCGATTGGCAAATTGTTGGTGATCTACCAGTGGCAACTATGTACCAAGCATTAACTTATTGGTCGATTGAATATCCGCGACAACCAAACTTTAATGGATTAAACTTTTTTAATGCCAAACTTGATAATAGCGTGTTGCAAAAAACACGTCTCGACATTTCTAATTTTGCTGCTTCTCAACCAATTTACTTTAGTTACGGTTCAGAATTTAAGCGATTAATGCCAGAAATAAATGGAAGCATTCATTCCCTTTTGGTTCCAAAAAATCAAGTAAATGATCAAACTCAACTATTGGCTTTTGGAATTGAAACAGCACAAGAAATTAATAATTTTAGTCCAGTCAATGGCACTGGTTTCTTTACCAACTTTGAGAATTATGCTCATGATAGAGCTTACATAATAATTTATCATCCTTCGCTTTACAACGCTTCAGTTGAATACAAAAATTACCGTCAAAGCGTTGCTGGAGGAAGCAAGAATGTGATAATGGCAAATGTAGAAGAGCTGTATTTGCAGTATGGTGGTGGAGTTCGAAAACACATAAATGGAATTCGTTACTTTGCTTTGCATTCGTTCGATTTGGCAACAAATGAAAAGCCAGAAGCATTATTTTTACTTGGTAAAGGATTGTATCCTTCTCTTTCAAGAAACAATTCTGCATTGTTTGCACAAAATTTAATTCCAACTTTTGGTTCACCTCCTTCAGATATTTTGATAACCTCCAATTTACCTGGTACATCACTTTGGAAACCACTGATTCCAATCGGTCGATTGTCTGTGGATAATGAAGGTGCAATTCAAACTTATTTGGATAAAATGATTGCGTACGATCAACAACAAAATCCTTCTGATGTATATGATACGCCAAATAAAGATTGGCAAAAACATGTTATTCATTTGGTAGGAGGGGTTAATCTTAATGAGGAAATACTTTTCAATTCTCAAATGAATTTGATGAAGAATAAGATTGAAGTAGATGACTTTGGTGGAAAGGTTCATACTGTTCGTCAATCTTCCAATGACCCTATTCCGCCTACTCGTTTGCAAGAAATCACAGATCGAATTTCAAATGGTGTTTCCATGATGACTTATTATGGACACAAGGGAATTACCAATTCAGGATTTGAAATAAATATTGATGAGGTGCAGAATTGGAATAATACTGGAAAATATCCCTTAATGTTGGTGAATTCTTGCTACAATGGTGATATTTTTCAAGCTGGGTCCACTTCATCGTCTGAATATTTTGTAAACGTACCAAATCTTGGTGCTATAGGGTATATTTCTGCAGTTAGTGTGAGTTATCACCCCTATGTTGGTCATTATAGTAATGAGCTTTACCGTCAAATAGGAAAGCTGTCGTATCGTTCTTCAATCGCGCATAATATGATGAAAGCGATTCAAAGCTTGTCATCCCCCTCCGATTTATATATGGAGGTTACTGCAACACAGATGACTTTAAATGGGGATCCAGCAATAGTTGTAAATAGTCACGATCGACCAGAAATCGAATTGCTAGAATCAAATATTTCTTTTGGACCAAGTTATGTGGATTTGAATACAGATAGTTTGGAAATGACCATTGCCTTAAAGAATTTAGGTCGTTCTATTATTGATACGTTCAATATTGAGGTTATTCGAAATTTTCCAGGCACTACTGTAGATTCCATTTATCACATTAAGCGTGCTAATTTACACTATGTGGATACCATTAAAATAAAATTTCCGCTCCAACCTGGTATTTCCACTGGGATGAATTTATTTAGTGTTAAGGTTGATATTCCTAGTTTTATTCCGGAACAATATGATGAGATAAACAACAATCAAGTTGTAAAAAGTTACTTTTTAAATTTGGATGGAATTTTACCTGTCGTACCTTATGAATTTGCGGTGGTTCCTAATGATACGATTACGTTGAAAGCTTCCACTATTAATCCAATGGCGGAGTATAACACCTATCGTTTTCAAGTTGATACCACCGACTTGTTTAACAGTCCATTCCTAAAAAATGCCGTAGTATCCGGATTAGGTGGTGTTAAGGAAGTAAAGCCTAATCAATGGAGTTCACCTTTGGTATTGCAAGATTCTATGGTTTATTTTTGGCGTGTTGCTGTAGACGGATTAAATCCAGATTGGAAAGAAAGTTCGTTTCAATACATCAAGGGAAAATCGGGGTGGGGACAAGATCATTTTTTCCAATTTAAGAAAAATACGTTCCAGAATGTCAATTACAATCGTGCTGCACGTGAACGTCAGTGGGTAGCAGACTCAGTTTTAGTGAATGTTGATGTGTTTCCAAATACATCTTTGCAAAATGCCTATTTCATCAATGGAACGATGCAAGATTATGCAGTTTGTTCAGGCACTCCACCTTTGCACGTTGCAGTAATTGACCCTTCAACTTTTGAATCTTGGGGAACCAATTACAATGGAGCTAATCCTGATCATGATTTTGGAAATACCTTATGTAGAAGCAGGGTTGAAAAATACTTTATTTTCTACCAAAATTCAGCGCAGCAATTGCAGGCGTTTCAAAATATGGTGTTAAATGAAGTACCTGATGGACATTACCTTTTGATTTATGCGCCAATTACTGCAAGTTATACATCTTGGAATCAATTGGATTCAGTAAACATGTACCAAACCTTCGCCGCACTTGGTTCTGATAGTATCATTCCCGGTCGACCAGATAGACCATTTGCATTTTTTACGCGCAAAGGTTATCCAAATACGGTAGTAGAACAAGTTATTGATCCAACAACTGGAGCAGGATCAGAGAATAATTATGCTTCTATTCACATGAATGCTTATATGCCGACCTCCATATCCAATGGTGCAGAAACATCAACGCTGATTGGACCATCAATGAAATGGAAGGCAGCTTATTGGCAACAAGTAAGTATTGATCCCATCAATAATGCCGACTCAACGCGGTTAATAATTCAACCGTATATGTGGGATTTCACTCCTGGTCCACCTATTAATATTTTGTTTTCAACAAACGATTCGATGGTGAATCTTTCTAATCAAATCAATGCTCAACAATATCCATATATTCGTTTAAAGGCTGTTTATAAAGATTCAACTAACTTTACTCCAGCACAAAATGACAGCTGGCACATTTTATATGATTTGGCACCTGAAGCAGCTGTTGATGGTTCAAATGGAATTTATTTTAGCCATTTAAATGACAGTATTTCCGAAGGAGAAACATTGAAGTTTGCTGTTGATATCAAGAATATTTTTGATATCAATATGGATTCACTTTTAGTTAAATATTGGGTGATTGATAATAGCAATGTTCGGCACGATATCGCTTATCCTCGTCAAGCACCTCTTTTAGTAGGAGATGTACTACGTGATACAATTTCCTTTTCTACAGCTGGCTTGGCTGGGTTTAATTCATTATGGGTAGAAGCAAATCCATATATTAATGGTGAAATGTATGTACAGGATCAACCGGAACAACATCATTTTAATAATGTTTTACAGATTCCGTTTAGAGTAGCAGATGATCGTGTGAATCCATTGTTAGATGTAACCTTTGATGGTCGACATATTTTGAATGGAGACATAGTAAATCCCAATGCAGAGATTTTAATTACATTAAAAGATGAAAATCCATATATGATTATGGATAACGTTTCTGATACTACCAATTTTGGAATTTACCTGAAAGATCCGAGCGGCAATTTAAAACGAATTCCTTTTGTTGATGGATTAGGCAACACTGTCATGCAGTGGATTCCTGCTGAGAGCACTCACAAACGCTTCAAGATTATGTATCCGGCCGCATTTAAACAGGATGGTAAATATACATTGCTTGTGCAAGGAGCAGACAGAAGTGGAAATTTATCTGGCGATTACCAATATAAAATCATGTTTGAAGTTATTCAAGGATCAAGTATTACGCACATGATGAATTATCCCAATCCTTTTTCTACAAGTACACGATTTGTATTTACATTAACAGGAACAGAGGTGCCAGAAGATATAATCATACAAATTATGACAGTTTCTGGTCGTGTGGTTCGTGAAATTACAGAAGATCAATTGGGTCAAATTCACATCGGAAGAAATGTTACTGAATATGCGTGGGACGGACGAGATGAATTTGGAGATCAATTGGCAAATGGCGTATATTTATATACTGTTAAAGCGAAATTAAATGGTGAAAACATTGAACATCGCGAGTCAGGAGCAGACAAGTATTTTAAGAAAAGCTTCGGTAAAATGTACTTAATGAGGTAAAACTTAGAAAAGATATTGAACATAAAAAAAGCCCTAAATTGTTATTCATTTAGGGCTTTTTATTTGAAGTAGATTTACTTAATAAATTTGTATTTAAAGATGCAGTAAATTGCTCTAAAACCATCTTTCCATCCAATCTTTTTACCTTCTTCATAGGTTCTTCCATAATAAGAAATACCAACTTCGTAAATTCTTATTTTTGGAATACGTGAAAGCTTTGCAGTGATTTCAGGTTCAATACCAAATCTATTTTCTGTAATGTTAATACCTTTCGCTATTTCGGAACGCATCAATTTATAACAAGTTTCCATATCTGTTAAATTGAGATTGGTCATCATGTTTGATAAAAAGGTCAATACCTTATTTCCAATTGAGTGCCAAAAGAATAAGATACGATGTGGATGATGTCCAACAAATCTTGATCCATAGACAACATCAGCATTGTCCATGAATACAGGTTTTAATAACAAATTATATTCAGCAGGATCGTATTCTAAGTCAGCATCTTGAATTAGTAAATATTCTCCAGTACATTCTTTTATTGCTCTGTTAATCGCAGCGCCTTTACCTTGATTTCTATCTTGTGAAAAGAAACGTATATTTAATTCAGGATTATTGCGCATATATGATTCTACTTTTTCAACCGTATCGTCTTTGGAGCAATCATTAACAATTACAATTTCTTTTTCAATATCATTTTCTAGCTGTACTTCTTTAATTCTATTTAAAATTAAATGGATCGTAGGACCTTCATTGTAAGCAGGAATAAGAATTGAAAGTTTTTTTAATTGCATATTTTATAGTTTAAGAAACGAGCAAGATAATAGTTATAAAGTCTAATCTCTTTCTTTGTTTGATTTCCAAAGATATGTATTTCGATTTTACTTACTACTAGAATACTGTTTAAATAATAAACCTCAAGTTTATAGGTGTTTTAAAGTTTCATCTCAGGAACATGTTCTGGCACTACCAAATCTCCTTCAGTTTTAGAAACAATCTCTTCAACAGTAACACCTGGTGCACGCTCAATTAAATGGAATTTACCATCTTTAATTTCAAGAACTGCCAATTCAGTTACGACTTTTTTGACACATGCAACACCCGTTAGCGGCAAAGAGCAAGTCTTTAAAATTTTTGATTCACCTTCACGATTGGTGTGCATCATGGCAACGATAATATTTTCTGCTGAAGCAACTAAGTCCATTGCGCCTCCCATTCCTTTTACCATTTTACCAGGAATTTTCCAATTAGCAATATCACCATTTTGTGATACCTCCATAGCTCCTAATACCGTTAATTGAACGTGTTGACCACGAATCATGCTAAACGACATAGCTGAATCAAAGAAAACAGCTCCTTTTGTTGCAGTAATTGTTTGTTTTCCCGCGTTGATTAAGTCAGCGTCTTCTTCTCCTTCAAAAGGAAAAGGTCCCATTCCTAAAATTCCATTCTCTGATTGAAATTCAACTTCAATTCCTTCAGGAATATAATTTGCTACCAAAGTAGGAATACCAATTCCAAGGTTAACATACCATCCATCTCTCAATTCTTGAGCGATGCGTTTTGCAATTCCAATTTTATCTAAAGCCATAGTAATTTCAATTAATCTCGTTTTCTAGTTGTACGTTGCTCAATTCGTTTCTCAAATTTTTCTCCTTTGAAAATACGTTGAACAAATATTCCAGGTGTGTGAATAAAATTTGGGTCTAACTCACCCGCAGGAACTAATTCTTCAACTTCTGCAATGGTAATTTTTCCGGCCATAGCCATCATTGGATTAAAGTTTCTTGCTGTAGCTTTAAAAATTAAGTTTCCTTCAGTATCACCTTTCCATGCTTTTACTAGTGCAAAATCTGCTGTTAAAGCTTCTTCTAAAATATGTGGTTTACCATTGTAAATTCGTACTTCTTTCCCTTCAGCTACCTCTGTTCCGTAACCAGCAGGAGTAAAAAAAGCAGGAATTCCTGCACCACCAGCTCTGCAACGTTCTGCTAAAGATCCCTGTGGAATAAGGTCAACTTCTAATTCTCCAGATAACATTTGACGTTCAAATTCGGCATTTTCACCTACATAAGAACTAATCATTTTTTTAACCTGCTTACCTTGTAATAACAATCCCAAACCAAAATCGTCTACACCTGCATTGTTCGAAATACAAGTCAAATTTTTAGTTCCCATTTTTACAAGTTGAGCAATCGAGTTTTCAGGAATTCCACATAGACCGAAACCTCCGACCATTAGCGTCATTCCATCTTCTATCCCTTTTAAGGCTTCTTCAACGTTTTTAACAACTTTATTCATAGTATAAATTGAGTTAATTTCTCTACCAAATGTCTAATCCCGGATCTTTAACTGCGTTAGAATTATCTCCTTCGCAACTAAATTGACTTGGGTTATAGGTTGGTGGTACTTCAAAATCGCTTTGTGATATTTTTATTTTTGGATCTTTATACACCTTTTGCATGTAATAACCAAAGATAGGTAATGCCATTCGACCTCCTTGCCCCCAATCCATTGATTGGAAACGAACTTGTTTGTCTTCTGCTCCAACCCAAACTCCAGTAACCAAATCTGGTGTTAATCCCATGTACCAACCGTCGGCATTTCCTTGAGTAGTTCCAGTCTTTCCAGCCATAGGTTGCGATAATCCACCCCAAGGTCTCCATGTAGCACGCAATGACCCTGCTGTTCCTCCGTTTACTACACCTTTCATCATCTTTAAGGTTTCGTAAGCTACATTTTCGTTCATTACTTCTTTGGAATGACCTTCTTCGCTGTAAATTACATTTCCGTTTCTGTCCTCTATACGTAAAATTGAAACGGGTCTGTTGTATATTCCATTGTTGGCCCACATAGCTTGTGCTCCAGTCATTTCCATTAGAGATAAATCCATAATACCTAAACACATTGAAGGTACTTCATCTTCTGGACGCAAGTTGATATCTAAATCTTTTAAAAGCTTGGAAATTGTTTTTGGTCCAGCATAACCTCCCATTTGAGACATTACAAAAACGGTAATCGGGTTGTCTGAACTTGCTAATCCATAATATACATTTTTACCCTGAGGAACCTTTCCCGCTGGACACCAATTACCTGTAATTCTTCCGTGCCCATCCTCTAAACTCACGCAATGTGCAATTTCTGGAACTGGTGTACAAGGTTTCACAACCCCCATCGCTAGTGCTGTTCCGTAAACAAATGGTTTGATTGTTGAACCAACTTGTCGTTTACCTTGTTTTACGTGATCGTATGCAAAATGCGTGATGTCGGCACCACCAACCCAAGCTTTAATGAATCCTGATTGTGGTTCAATTGATACCAATCCCGCATGTAGAAATCCTTTGTAATATTTGATGGAATCATTTGGAGTTAAAATTGTATCCTTCATTCCGTTCCACGTAAATACACTCATAGGAGTTTTTTTATCAAAGGCCGCAAGAATTTCTTTGTCTGTAAATCCTGCTTCGACCATTTTTAAGTAGCGATCACTTCCCTTTCGTGCTCGCTTCATAATGTTTGCTATCTGCTCGTCGGAAATTGGTGTTCCATTATATGAATCGGCAAAAGGAAAACGTTTTCTACGTTTGTTATTTTTATCAAATTCTGGTTGCAAGTCAGTTTTTAAATGGTGCATAACTGCTGCCTCGGCGTGCGTCTGCAAATCTGCATTAATTGTGGTGTATATTCTCAAACCATCTTGGTAAACATCATAAGCTGTCCCATCTTTTTTCTTGAAAACTAGTTCACCTTTTTCGTTTTTTGATTTGAATAAATCGGTCAATTCTTTACGTAAAGATTCACGGAAGTAAGGTGCAATTCCTTCTTTATGGTCAACAACTTGATAGTCTAATACGATTGGTTCATTTTTTAATTGATCGTATTCGTCACGAGTTATCTTTAAAGTCAATGCATCGTTATCCTTTTCACTATTTTTCAACCACTGCATCAATACTTGATTGCGACGTTGGTGAATGAGCAAGCTATCTTCTGATCTCGCATTTTTAATATCAGCATCTGAAACAGCTTTGGGGTCAACTCCTTTTTTAGCAGCCAAACGCGAACGGTAATCACGAATTAAGTAAGTTCTAGGATTGTATAGGGAAGGGTTTTTTACCATTCCAACCAAGCAAGCTGCTTCACTTTTTGTAAGGTCAATTGGTTTTTTATTGAAGTATACTTTTGCAGCATTATCAATTCCCACCGCGTTGTACAAGAAATCAAATTGATTCAAGTACATCGTCATAATTTCTTCTTTCGTAAATCTTTTTTCTAGCCGAACAGCAATGATATTTTCTTGTGCTTTTTCATTTATTCGACCGATAATTCCTCCACGGCGTTTAATTTCTTCTCCAGAAAGTCTTGCTTGTTTTTCATCTTCACGCTTTTTTAAAGTGAAAAGCAATTTTGCTAATTGTTGTGAAATTGTTGATGCTCCACCTTTGCTTCCCAAATTAACAATTGCTCTAGCTAAACCTGTGAAATCTACACCAGAGTGCTCCATAAAACGCTCATCTTCGGTTGAGATTAATGCGTTAAATACGGATGGTGAGATGCTTTTAAATTCTGTATTTGTTCGGTTTACTTGCCAGTAGCGTCCAAGTTCTGTTTTTGAATCATCAGCATATACGATTGATGCTAGCATTTCAGGCGGATTGTCTAACATCTCTACTGAAGGTAATTCGTCTTCAGATTGGATCAATAATAAAAATGTAATGACAATTAGCGGTGATAATCCTCCAATCCAAAGAAGCCATGTTAAACGCTTTTTTGTTGTATCATTAAAATTTTCAGAATTCTTTTTTGCTGACATATTCGGCTTATTTTAATGTAAAAATAACTAAATTATAAGTTTCTACCAGTGGATTGAAATTTTTCCAATTGATTTACCTGATTGTAGTAAATCGTGTGCTTGTGCAAGCTGATCAAATTGAAATTCACCCCCATTTTCAGGCTGAATAAATCCACCTTTATGAAGTTTAATTATTTCTTCTAGGCAATGCTTTAAAACATCCGGGCGTTGCGTTGCGATTTTTAGCATGTTCACGCCAATAATTGTTTTTGATTGCATCATCATAAAAGCTGGAATCAACACACCCATTTTTCTTAAGAAGTTAAGCTGTGAAAGCACTCCCTTTTTTCCTTCAGATAATTGTGATCCTCCAAAAAGAAATAATCTGGAGCCTGCAGTCATCAAATTTTTATCTAATTTAAATGTACTTCCACCAATTGGGTTGTAACAGACATCAATTTTTTTTTGTCCGAGTATTTTTTGAATTTCTACTGCATAATCCACCATTTTATAGTTGATGGTATAATCTGCGCCTAGCTCTGTGCATTTCTGTGCTTTTTCATTCGAGCTTACTTTTGCAAAAACCGTTGCACCAGCTAATTTTGCTAATTGGATCAACAACGTTCCAACTCCACCTGCTGCAGCATGAATTAACACTTGATCGTTTTTTTTAATGGGCGCAATGTAATGCGTCATGTAATAGGCTGTTACACCTTGAGTTGTTAGGGCAAGTGCTGTATTAGCATTTAAATCATGTATGTCATAAACGGTGCTCACTGGTGCAATGGCATGTTTAGCATAACCTCCAAAGTGAGTGATCGCGATGACTCTTTTTCCAAGTAAATGTTCATTTGTTGGAGAGGCAGTTTTGACAACTCTCCCAACTACTTCATATCCAATTACACAAGGTAGCGGTGGGGTTTCACGGTAAAGTCCTTGTCTAGCCATCACATCTGCATAATTCAAACCAAATGCTTCCGTTTCAATCACAATTTCTTCCTCATTTAATGAGCGTAGTTGTATCTCTTGTAGCGAAAATGCTTCTGATGATTTACCATTTTTAGTAAGTACAAATGCTTCTGTTTTCATTTTTTATTCTTTACCTGATATGATTACAACTATTTCTCCTTTTGGAGGATGATTTTCGTAATATTCTTTAACTTCTTTTGCTTCACCTCGTTTATATTCTTCGAACATTTTAGATACTTCCCTTACAACACAAACTTTTCTAGTTGGTTCAAAAAATTCTTCTATTTGTCCTAATAATTTAACCAATCGGTGAGGTGATTCATATAAAACACTAGTTCGTTCCTCTTGAGCTAAGATTTGAAGTCGAGTTTGTCTCCCTTTTTTATGAGGTAAGAATCCTTCAAAAACAAATTTATCACATGGGAAACCACTAGCAACTAGTGCAGGAACAAAAGCTGTTGGGCCTGGTAAACATTCTACCGTTATGTCATTGGCTATACATTCTCTAACTAAGAGAAAGCCTGGGTCTGAGATTCCAGGTGTCCCAGCATCTGAAACCAATACAACCATTTCGGAAGTTTTAATTTTATTAAGAGTAAATTCAAGTGTTTTATGCTCATTGTGTGCATGAAATGGATACACTTGGTTACTGATATTTAAATGAGACAAGAGCTTTTTCGTTACTCTTGTATCTTCAGCTAATATGAATTGAGCTTCTGATAAAATTCTGATAGCTCTAAGCGTTATATCTTCAAGATTTCCTATTGGTGTTGGAACTAAGATGAGACGTGCCATTTGTTTTTTATACAAATCTACCTAAAAATTCTATAGTTAATTGGAATGAGAAGCGTTTGGTGTTGTAAAAATGAATATTGTGTACTTGCTTCTTAAAAAATTAAATCTTACTTTTACGTATCTATATTATAAAAAGAAATATTATGAAAAAAGTTTATTTAGGATTGCTTGCTTCATTGTTTGTTGTGCCTGCTATGGCGCAAATTCAAGGAGACAAGTCAAAAATGTCTTCTTTTTCTTATGAAAAGGCACCTAAGAATGTTATTTTTAATGAAAAAGCAGCATTGTGGGAAGATGATTTTTCGAACGCTGCCAATTGGGAGTTATCTAACACATCATCACCAGCATTGAATTGGAGTTTTTCTACAAACGTTAATGGATCTCCAGTTGCTGCCTTAAATCCAATTGGATTTAGTACAGTGTCAAACGGATACGTAATGATCAATTCTGATGCTGCAGGTGATAATGCTACACAAAATGCAAGAATTGAAACTGCAAATCCAATTGATTTAACAGGAAATCCTTACGTAACATTAAAATTCCAACACATTTACCGTACGTTTGAAGATAGAAGAGTTGTTCACGTATCTGGTGACAACGGTGCTACTTGGACGGATTACGTTATTACTGAAGGTTTAAATTCTGAGGCGAACGTAAATACTGCAAATCCTGCTGAATTTGTAATGAATATCAGTGATGTTGCAGGTAACAAGAGTCAAGTATTAGTTGCATTTTCTTACGAAGCTGCATACGGTTGGTTCTGGGCAATTGACGATGTACAAATCGTTGTAACTGATACTTATGACGTAATGTCATTAGGGTCTTACTGGGGTGTTGAAGGTGAATGGGGAATTCCATTACCTTATGGTATTACTCCTGTTGCTCAAATTCAGCCAATTAAAGTTGGTGCTATTGTACAAAACGTTGGTGCAACTGACTTAACTGGTGTTGTAGTAGATGCTACATCAACTTCGTATACTGCCACTGCAACTAGCCCTGTTGCTATTGGAGTTAAGGATACAATTTTTGTTTCTCCTGATTTTACACCTTCTGCAACAGCTGGTACTTATAACGTAGCATTCGCTGTTTCTACTGGTGCAACGCAAGTTGAAGATAATACAGTAAATAATGCCATTGCAAGTTTCCCTGTTGTTGTTTCTAACAACATTTATGCGAGAGATTTGAATACTACAGGTGGTGGTTTATTCCGTGAAGGTGAACCATTTGAAATTGGTAACATCTATGATATCTTTGCTAATCAAACGTTAACTGCAATTGATGTTCATATCGCTGCTGGTGCAGTTGCTGGAGCTAATATCTATGGTAGAATTTATACAATTTCTGAAGAAGGTGAATTTGTTTACGGTCAGGAAACTAATCCACGTGAATTAGCTGCAAGTGACTTAGGTCAAATCATTACTTTACCTATGGCTGAAGCTTATAATGTAGTAGCTGGTACATCTTACTTAGTTGTAATTGGTACTTATGGTGCTGGTGGAGCAAACGATGATTTAGTAGTGGTTTCTTCAGGTTCATCTGAAGCTCAAACAACTTTCCTTTTTGATGTTGGTGAAGATACTTGGTATTATTCAACTTCAACTCCAAAAGTTCGTATGAATTTTGATGCTTCTGTTGCTGTTAAAAATGTTGCATCTTTAGAAGGTGTTAATGTTTATCCTAACCCTTCTACAGGTTTAGTAAATATCTCTAATGATTTAGCTGTTGAAAACAACATCGTTGTTTCAGATATTACTGGTAAAGTAGTTGCTTCTAAAGTGGCTTCTGTTGCTACAACTGTTGATTTATCAACTTTTGGAACTGGAATCTACATGGTTGAAGTTTCTAACACAAATGGTAAAAAAGTAGAAAGAGTTATTATCAAGTAATAACTTTTAATATATTTTGAAAAGGGCTGTTCATTGAACAGCCCTTTTTTTGTGCTGGAGAATTTAGGTCAAACGTTTGTTGTTCTATTTCGGTAGTCAGTTTTTTATTGTAAATTATTATAATTCCAATCGATGCGTTGGCGCAATTGGATAGTAAATGGTAAGGTTGCCAAACGATTTTTAATTTCTATTTCTCTGTTATTATTATTGAAATTAATTACTGAATGATTATGGATCTATGTGTATAAATGATATGAGTTCTCATTTAACCTATTTAAACTTAAAATTGGTTTGATTTCAGCTGTTTTTAGAGCCCTAAAACTAGTATTCATACGTAGGGTCACTTAGTTGTAGAAGTGTGTTCAAACACGAGAAATTTTGAGTACAAAAAAATCCCTACTGTTACCAATAGGGATTTCAAATGAATCAGTTTTGTATTTACGAATTCAAAGCTTCAGCTCCACCAACGATTTCTAAGATCTCGTTTGTAATAGCAGCTTGACGCGCTTTGTTATACGATAATTTCAATGATTTTTGTAATTCTTTCGCATTGTCTGTTGCTTTGTGCATTGCAGTCATACGAGCTCCATGTTCAGCAGCATTAGAATCTAATAAAGCTTTAAACAATTGGATTTTTAATGATTTTGGAATTAAATCCTCAACAATTTCTATTTTAGAAGGCTCGAAAATATAATCCGAAGTTGTTGCATTGTCTTCTTGAACTGCACTAACAATTGGTAAAATCTGTTCTGTTTTTACTTCTTGCGTTGCTGCGTTGATAAACTTATTGTAAACAACTACCACTTTATCAAATTCACCTTCAGCAAATCTTGCCATCACATCTTTTGCAATAATAGACGTATTTTCAAAAGTCAATGCGCTAAAAATATCCTCTACCGGTGCAAGTTCGTCGTTGATGTAATAATACTCAGACTTACGGTAAGTGTCTTTAATTTTCTTACCTAAACATAAAACTTTAGGATTAGCGCCTGCGTATTCAACATTAATTAATTGATTAACTCTTTTAATTACATTGTTATTGAACGCTCCACACAAACCTCTGTTAGATGTGATTGCAATAATTAAAACATTTTTCTCTGGTCTAACTTCAGCATATGCATTATCCGAAATGTCTAATGTTGCGCTAAGGTTACCCAAGATGTCTTGCAATTTTTCAGCGTAAGGACGCATTTGTGTAATTGCATCTTGTGCACGCTTTAATTTTGCAGCAGAAACCATCTTCATTGCAGAAGTAATCTGCATTGTTGAACCAACGGATGTAATTCTGTTACGTATTTCTTTTAAGCTTGGCATCTTTATGAATCATTGTTGTCGTAAGCGAATAACATTTGTCATTCGCTCACTGACAGTCATTTTTAATATTTACTTGCAATCTCTTTTGCAACAGTAGAAAGCGTATCTGTATCAGCATCTTCGTACTTCCCTGCTTTCAAACGTGCTAATACATCAGCATGTTTCGCTTCTAAGAAATCCAAATATTCTTTTTCAAATGCTTTTACTTTGTTAACTGGAACATTTCTGATCAATCCTTTTGTACCAACGTAGATGATAGCAATTTGCTTTTCTACTGACATTGGATCTCCTTCACGTTGCTTTAAAATTTCAACGTTACGAGCACCTTTATCAAGTACAGATTTTGTTGCAGCATCTAGATCAGAACCAAATTTAGCAAACGCCTCTAATTCGCGGTATTGTGCTTGGTCTAATTTCAAAGTACCTGCTACTTTCTTCATTGATTTAATTTGCGCGTTACCTCCTACACGAGATACAGAGATACCTACGTTAATTGCTGGACGGATACCTGCGTTAAATAAATCAGACTCTAAGAAAATTTGTCCATCTGTAATCGAAATTACGTTTGTTGGAATGTATGCAGAAACGTCACCTGCTTGTGTTTCAATAATTGGCAATGCAGTTAATGAACCTCCACCTTTAACTTTACCTTTCAATGATTCAGGTAAGTCATTCATTTGAGCAGCGATATTATCATCAGCAATGATTTTCGCAGCACGCTCTAGTAAACGAGAGTGTAAGTAGAATACGTCACCTGGGTAAGCCTCACGACCTGGAGGACGACGTAACAATAATGATACCTCACGGTAAGCTACCGCTTGTTTTGATAAATCATCAAATACGATCAATGCTGGACGACCTGTATCACGGAAATATTCACCAACAGCAGCACCTGTCATTGGAGCATAAAATTGCATTGGAGCTGGATCAGAAGCGTTAGCTGCTACGATAGTTGTATAAGCCATTGCACCTGCATCTTCCAATTTTTTCACGATTCCTGCAACTGTTGAACCTTTTTGTCCAACTGCTACATAAATACAATATACTGGTTGACCTGCGTCATAAAATTCTTTTTGGTTGATAATTGTATCGATACAAACTGTTGTTTTACCAGTTTGACGGTCACCAATTACTAACTCACGTTGTCCACGTCCAACTGGAATCATCGCATCAATAGCTTTTACACCTGTTTGCAATGGTTCAGTTACCGGTTGACGGAAAACAACTCCTGGTGCTTTACGCTCGATAGGCATTTCGAATAATTCACCAGCGATTGGACCTTTACCGTCGATTGGGTTACCTAAAGTATCCACAACGCGTCCAACCATTCCTTCACCAACATTAACAGAAGCGATACGACCTGTACGTTTAGCTGTGTCTCCTTCTTTTACTTCAGAAGCACGACCTAAAATTACGACACCTACGTTGTCTTCTTCTAAGTTCAATGCGATACCACTGATACCTCCGTTGAATTCAACTAATTCACCGTATTGAACACCATTCAAACCGTAGATACGAGCAATACCGTCACCGATTTGAAGTACAGTTCCAACTTCTTGTAATTCCGCTTCAGAACGGAATCCTGATAATTGTTCTCTTAAAATTGCAGATACTTCTGCTGGTTTTACTTCTGCCATCTTTATTTAATACTTTGATAGTCGTATTGAATACGAATTATCTTGTTAAACGTTGTTTTAAATTTTCTAATTGACTAGCTACTGATGCATCTACTTGTTTGTCATCCACTCTTGCTACGAAACCTCCGATTAAAGAAGTGTCAATTTTTTCTGTTATTTGCAACTCGCCTTTTACGAATGTGCTCATCTTCGCAACAATCTTTTCTTTTGTTGCAGCATCTAGTGCCACAGCAGAAGTGATTGTCATTGGTTTAATCCCTTTGTGCTCATTTACTAAATCTTGAAAAGACTCAGCAATAGCTCCAAGGATTGCTTCTCTACCTTTTTTAGTGATCAATTCAATGAATTTTACACTAAGTTCTTGGAATTGACCAAACAACTTTGCAAAGATAGCGATTTTCTTATCAGAATTTACAATTGGTGATTGAATCAAATTTTCAAAATCACTTGATTCATTGCACACTGCAGATAAATAATTCATATCTGCCAATACCAAATCAAGTTGATTTTTTTCAATTGCTAAGGCTAATAGAGCTTTTGCGTATCTTGATGCCGACTTTGTTCCTTTCATTTCTTCTTAGTTCAAAGTGATTTCCTCAGCAAGTTTTCCTGCTAATGCTTTTTGTTTTTCATCATTTGACAAGTTCTCACGCACAATTTTTTCAGCGATTTCAATAGAGAATGCAGCCATCTGTGTTTTTAATTCAGCAATTGCAGCAACTTTCTCAGCGTTGAAACTTGCACGAGCGCTTTCCAATACTTTTTCTGCTTCTTCTTTCGCTTTGATTTTAGATTCTTCAATCATCTTATCAGCTGTTGCTTTTGCGTCTTTGATCATTGCATCACGCTCAACTCTCGCTTCTTTCAATAAGTTGTTGTTTTTAACTTCTAATTCAGCCAACGCTTTTTTCGCTTCTTCAGCTGATTCCAAGGCATTTTTAATTCCTTCTTCACGCTCTTCTAAAGCATTCAAAATAGGTTTCCAAGCAAATTTTCCTAATAAGAAAATGATAATCAACAACAAGACAACTTGCATGATGAATAGTCCTGGCGAAAAGTCTTTAAATAATACTTCCATGATGTTACTTTTTTAAAAAATCTTTTTTTCGTTTAATTTAATAAAGTGTATCCTTTAACCAACCGTTAAGGGATACACTCATTTCTTTTTGGATTATTTTCCTAAGATCAAAGCACCAAAAGCCAAACCTTCCAATAAGGCACCGATGATCAACATCGCTGTTTGGATTTTTCCTGCTGCTTCTGGTTGACGAGCAATACCTTCCATTGCTTTTCCACCAATTTGTCCTAAACCGATACCAGCACCGATAACGATTAATCCTGCTCCAATTAAATTGTACATAGAACTTGTTATTATATATTATTAAACAAAAAAACTAATTAATGATGATCGTCGTGTGCGTGCTCTTCAACAGCAATTCCGATAAACAATGAAGATAACATTGTAAATACGAACGCTTGTAAGTATGCAACCAACAATTCGATCACGAAAATAAATAACGACAACACCAATGAGATACCTGTTGAACCAACTGTACCAAATTGTGCTTTCAATAATATTACCAATGCAATCAATGACATTAATACAGAGTGACCTGCAGTCATGTTTGCAAACATACGCACCATTAATGAAAATGGTTTAGTAAACATTCCCAATACTTCAATTGGTGCTAAAACCAATTTCATTGGCCACGGCGCTCCTGGCATCCAAAAGATGTGTTTCCAGTAATCTTTGTTTCCTTTGAATTGTGTAATAAAGAATGTAAACAATGCCAATGCAGCTGTTACAGCGATGTTACCTGTTACGTTGAATCCTAGTGGTGTTAATCCTAACATGTTTAATGTTAAAACCAAAAAGAATACGGTTAACAAATAACCCATGAATTTTCTGTGTTTTTCTTTCCCGATATTCGGAATTGCGATTTCATCACGAACAAACATAACCAATTGCTCCAATCCACCTTTTAGTCCACCTGGAACTTGAGATTTCTTGTAAGATTTAGCTAAAGAACCGAATGCTAACAACAATAGTAATGCTGCTAATAATGTTCCTACTACATTTTTAGTGATTGAAAAATCTAATGGACGGTAATTTTGTACATTGTGATTTTCATCATATGTGATTGTGCCTTCTGCATCAGAATTGTAGATTTTACCATGGTAATATTTATAGAAATTACCATTGCTTTCTGCTACTGTTTCACCATGGTGGAATTTAGAAGAAGAGAACATTTGTAATCCAGCTTCTTTGTCCCATAAAATAATAGGTAAAGAAAAACCATAATGCTTTCCTGTTTCACCATCTGTGAAAAAAGTGAAATCATGCGCATCCTGCAAGTGATGTTTAATGTAAGCATCAATTTCTTCTTTCGTGTCAACTGGTCCTTCAGCGTGAACTTCTTCTTTGTGCGCCTCCCCATGAGCTTCATGCTCTCCTGTCTTGTGTTCACCTGCATAGGTAAATGAAGTCAAAAAGACAAAAATTCCGATTAAGAATTTGAAGGATTTCTGTGCTATCATCATAATTATCAATGTAAAAATAAAATGGTGTTCCCAAAATTTTGCGCAAAGTTAAGTAATTAATTATAAAGCGCGGTGATTAAAAGTGGATAAAATTTTGTAAAATTTAAATTGCTGTTTAAATACCTCAATTTGAGTTGTTATTTGGTTGCTCTAAGATTTTAAATAGGTTAAAAGCATATATTTTTTCAATCACTAAAAATGTCATGATTGGGATTAAAAATGCTACTCGAACTTTCATCGGTAAATCGTCTTCTTGCATGAAGAGTGTAATGAAAAGTCCTAATTTGAATACCGTAAGTGACAGGTAGAGCATAGGCAACTGTTTTGCAGCTTTCAAATAGATAAAATAGGTTGTAATGATTAGAAAAACGGATGCAAATCCAACTAATAGGTAATTTTTATTGAGAATACCGTATTGTTCAATTTCTTTTGGAAGTATGGATGCTTGAATGTAGTGTCCGATTGTAGCTAAAGTCGTAACGATAATTAAGAATGCAATTGTTAACTTGAATTCTTTTGTTTTAATTTTTGGGCTCATTTTTTTCTTCCTTGTTTTGTAAATTAATGATTTGACGGATGAATGAATAAACCGATCCGAAAACAGCGAGTAAAGTTACAATTTTAAAATACAATTCGTGCTCATTTGGAAACTTCCCATCTAACCATTTTCCAATTAAGCTAGCAATCCATATCGTCAATCCCATTTGTAAGCCCATGCCTGAAAAACGAACGAATTTCGACAAGTTGGATGTTGCTTTTTTGACATTAAATTTTTCAGGATTCTTTTTAGTTTCCATTTTATTGGTTTTAGTTAAAGTAAAAGTAGGGAATATAAACAAGTTGAGCCATAAATAATTTATGGCTCAACAGTTATCTTCAACTCTTTAATTGCTATTTGTTTTTCTCCATTACAAACTTCAAGACTTTCTCCATTAAATGAACGCGGTCTTTCCCTCTTACATTGTGTGGGTGCATTGGGTAAGGGAAGAAGTCCATTTGAATGCCGTGGTCAATAAATTTTTTAACTAAAGCGAAGTTGTGTTGCATTACAACTACGTCATCAACTGTACCATGAATTAACAACAATTCATCCTTCAAGTTTTGTGCATGGTTTAGCAAACTTGTTTGTTTGTAACCTTCTTCGTTTTGTTCTGGTCGATCCATGTAACGTTCACCATACATGATTTCGTAAAATTTCCAATCAGTAACCGGGCCTCCAGCAACCCCTGCATTGAAAACTCCAGGGTGATGTAATAACAAAGATGTAGTCATGAATCCACCGTATGACCAACCATGAACAGCTAAACGATTTCCATCTACATAAGGAAGCGATTTCAAGTATTCAACTCCAGTCATTTGATCTTCCATTTCTACTTTTCCAAGTTGACGATGAATTTGAGATTCGAAAGCAAATCCTCTTTCTGCAGAACCACGATTGTCGACTGTGTAAACCAAGTATCCTTGCTCTGCCAACCAATTCATCCATAGATTTGCTCCTGCATACCATGAATTTGTAATCATTTGTGCATGCGGACCACCATAAACGTATATGAATACAGGATATTTTTTCGTAGAATCAAAATCGCTAGGTTTGATTAAACGTGTATACAAAGTTGTACCATCATTTGCTTTAATCGTGCTGATTTCTGTTGCTCCAATTTTATAATCTGCCAACTTGTTTTCAGCCGTTAAAAGATGCTTTGTCTTTTTTCCACTGATAGTAAATATATCTGCTTGAAAAGGAGTTGTGATATTCGAATAACCATCATAGAAAAATTTATCGTCGGATGAGAATTCAACTTCATGCGTTCCTTCAGTTTTTGTAATTAAGGTTTGCTTGCCTTTCATATCAACAGAGTAGACCATTGTATTTAATGGACTTTCACCAGTTGCAGAAAAATAAATTTTTCCATTTTGAGCAGTCAAGATGTTTTTAACGACAAATTTATTAGCTGTTAATTGTTTGATCAACTTTCCTGAAAAGTCGTAATAATACAAGTTGTTGAATCCATCTCTCTCTGAAATCCATACAAAATTTGTTGATTTTGGATCTGGGAAGAAAGCTGCATGTTCTGGTTCAACCCATTTATCACTCGTTTCTTCCAATAATGTTTTAACAAATTTCCCTGTTGCTGCATCGTACACATTCAGCCACATATGGTTTTGATCACGATTTACTTCAGCAATCACAACAAAATTATTGTCAGGAGTGAATGTTACATTCGTTAAATAGTCATCTGATGCTCCTTTAGGAGAGATGTAAACCACATTTTTTGTTTCTAAGTTGTAGATTCCCAATCGAGGTTTTTCAGATTTCTGTCCCGTCATTGGGTATTTGATCGCCTTTAATTTCCCAGGAGTTTCATTGATATCTAACAAAGGATATTCATGAACTGCAGTTTCATCTTTTTGGTAAAATGCCAAGACTGTTCCGCTAGGCGACCAAAATAATCCACCAGATATTCCAAATTCACTGCGCGCAATTGCAGCTCCCGAAACGATATTTTTATCGGTGTTTGTCGTTACAGATATTGGACTTCCAGTTTTTCCATCTTGCATAATGTAGACATTGTTTTCTACTGTATACGCAACGGATTTTGAGCTGTTATTGAATAATGCGTTTTCGGCCTTATCTTCTAATTTTAATTTGTAAGAAAGCGTTTTTTTAGTTGCATTGACAACAGCAAATTCTTTCCCATTATTGATGGAGAATTCATTTCCGTTAATCCACTCAAATCCTGAAAACCATGCAAAGTTTGTATTTGCTAGTGCATTAACTTCTGCTATGGTCATTAATTCTGAATCCGATTTTGCTTTCACATTGGATTTCATCAAAGTGGTATAATTCTGTAGAAAAGTATATTCCGTAGAATTTGGGATCCATTTAACTAGCAACGGTCTCTCTGGATAAAATTTGCGGTATTGTTCCATTACAGATTCCGCCAAGGTCAATTCTTTTTGAGCAACAGTAATGCCCGAAAAGATTAGAAATAAAAAGAAAATACTCTTTTTCATATGTTTGATTTGTTCTATTTTTAACATTATGGTTTTAAATCTTCAGCTAACCAACGGAAGAATTCGCGGTGCCAAACTAAGCCATTTTGAGGTGTTAAAACCCAGTGACCTTCAGTTGGGAAATGTAAGAATCTACTTTTAATTCCCTTTAATTGCGCCACTTGATATGCTTGCATTCCTTCGGATTCTGGAACACGGAAATCAATTCCTCCATGTATTACTAAGATTGGTGTATTCCAATTTTGAACGTATCGGTGAGGTGAATTTTTTAAGAAGGCATCTTTGTTCTCCTCCTCCCAGTAAGGTCCACCTATATCCCATTTCGCAAAGAATAATTCTTCGGTCATTCCATACCAACTTTCAAGGTTGAATAATCCGCAGTGCGAAACAAATGTTTTAAATCTGTTTTCGTGAATTCCAGCCAGCATGTAAACTGAATAACCTCCATAAGATGCGCCAATTGCTCCTAAACGGTCTTTGTCTACATACGGAAGTGTTGCAGCGTCGTCAATTGCTGATAAGTAATCTTTGATTGGCTGTCCACCCCAATCTTTCGAAATTGCGTCGTTCCATTCTTGACCAAAACCAGGTAATCCTCTTCTATTAGGCGCAACAATGATGTAACCTTGAGATGCCATTAACATTAAGTTCCATCGGTAGGAGAAAAATTGACTTACTTGACTTTGTGGTCCACCTTGGCAATAAAGTAGTGTTGGATACTTTTTTGTTTCGTCAAAGTTTGGAGGTAACATAACCCACGTCAACATTTTTTTACCATCAGTTGTTTCTACCCAACGTTCTTGAACCGTAGGTTGGTCCAATTGTTTAAGCAATTCTGTATTTACGTTTGTCAATTGTTTCACCGTAACTTTTGTTGATTTCTTAGTTGATACAATTTCTAAACCAAAGTATTCAACTGGTGATAACATTGATTGGCGACCAGCATAGATTTTTGTTCCATGCGTAGTTAAACTAACATAATCATGACGTCCAGTTGAGAGTGGATTTACTTCTCCTGTAGCTAGAACGATTTCATAGATCTGAACTGTTCCATTTGTTGGAACCAATGCAAAAACTTTTGAACCATCAGTATTCCAAACAAAATCATTGATTGTTAAATCATGTTTAGCAGTCAGATTTGTGATCGTTCCGTCAGCTTTTAGAATGATTAGATCATTTTTATCTGCTTCAAAACCATCTCTAGCCATACTTAGCCAAGCTAAATCTCCTTTTGATGAATATGCAGGATGATTGTCGTAACCTTTGAAGTTTTTGTCACATGTTATACACGTTTGCTCGTATGATTGCAAATTTACTTTATACAGTTCGCTGTTTGTTGACAATGCAAATTCTTTTCCTTTCGATTTTTTAGTTGCAAAAACAACAAATTTAGAATCGTTTGAGAAAGTTATATTTCCCATTCCACCAAACGGAGGAAGGTTCGATGCAAACGGTTCGCCTTTCATTAAGTCGACACCATTTTTATGCATTTTATCAGCTTCCAATTTATAATGAAATAAATGTTCAACTTTGTAGTCGTCCCAAGCAGCCCAGTGACGGTAAAGTAAATCGTCTTCTACACGCGCGTTTGATTTTGGCAAATCAGGATATGTTTCTTGGATCGTATTTTTTGTTTTTACATCGTGCAGAATTAAAACTGATTGTTCGTTTGGAGCAATTTTGAATCCGTTGATATCATCAACATCCGATATCTTTTGTTTGTTTGACCCATCGAAATTCATTTTAAAGATATCGCCACGTCCACTTTCGGCAGTCATGAAATAGATGGTGTTTTTACCCGCCCATTGTGCGTCGTATTCCGAAAAAGGAGTATTGGTTAATTGTTTGATTGAATTGTCTTTCAAATTCACAACGTACAAGTCAGCATTTCCTTTATTGTTTGCAACATCCATTGTTGTTTGTGAAAACAAAAGAAGCGTACCGTCGGGTGAAACTGAGGCGCCACTCAGGCGTTTAAACTCCAATAATTTTTCTGGGGTTAAAACATTTTGTGCAAATGTTGAACAGCTCAATGATAGAGCTGCAATTAAAACTTTAATTTTCATTGATTTTAATTTGAAGTGTGAAAATAATGAAAAAATTTTAGACACGTATGAATAGGATATAGGTAGTGGTAATTCAAAAGATGTAGCGTTCCAAACAGATGTTGTAATAATAAGTTTTGAGTGATTCAAAATCACCTTTTATACTGGTTATTAAACTTTCATACGTACTAATACCTGTTTATTTGTTGGGAGAATATATTTAGGATTTAATATATTGTATTTTAATGTAATATTGTTATGTTTGATAAGCTGTAGATAATGTGGGATTAAAATGATTGTTTCATAGATTCTTAATCTCATTGTAATTGCCGTTAGTTATTTAGCTAATTGAACGGTTGCAACTAAAATCTATTTTAAGAAATATTACTATGAAAATTAAACGTTATCTCTTTATTCTTTCCATGTGTACTTCCTTCTCATTTGGACAATCACTTACAAATCAGAATTCTTTTGGTGGTTCAGGTGATGATAATTTGAATTTTTTTAATGCGTATGATAATACTGGTTACTACTTATTTGGAAATTCTAGTTCTGATATTTCTGGTAATAAATCAGCAAATTCCAGAGGTTTTGATGATTATTGGATAGTAAAAACGGACAATGAGTTAAGCTTACTTTGGGATAAGACTTTTGGAGGAAGTGAACCGGATGCAGCTACAGATATGTTGGTATATGACAATGGGTTATTTGTAATTGGAACAAGCTATTCTGGAATTTCCGGTGATAAGAGTATAGAATCTTTTGGAGCAATGGATATTTGGCTACTGCACTTATCTACAGATGGGGAAATTGTTTGGCAAGCTCAGTTCGGAGGAGATCAATCAGAGTCCGCTCCTAGATTGGTAGATTTTTCAGACACATCTATGCTTATTATATGTCGCTCCAATTCTGGAATAAGTGGAAATCGTACAGTGGCTTCCAACGGCGAAGCTGATATTTGGATTTTGGAAGTTAGTAAGATTTCATCATCTATTATACAGCAGAAGACGATTACAGGCACATCAATTGGAACAATTGGATACGTTTCTACAAATCCGTTTAATAATCATATTTACATTGGAACTAGTGCAATGGAAGGATCAAACGGTGACAAATCAGAGATTGGATATGGAAGTGATGACGGCTGGCTTATTGAAATAGATGAAAATTTGATTATTCAGAATGAGAAAGTTTTTGGTGGTTCAGCTAGTGAGAGCATTATTAGAAGTATAACATTCACAGAGGAAAATATTTATGTTGGATTGAGTTCACAATCAAGTGAATCTGGAAATAAAGGTGCAGCTGCTTATTCAACCTCAAGTATATTCCCTACCAATGATGCTTGGTTAATAAAATTGAATAATGATTTTTCAATTGTATGGGATCGTAGCTTCGGAGGAAACAATGATGATTATTTTTCGGGGATGAATATTTTTCCCGATGGAAATTTAGGTTTAACTGTAGCTACTAAGTCGTTGACAAACACTGGAAATCTTACAATAAATAATTTTGGTTCCAATACTCAAGATATTTGGTTTGTAATTATAGATGAGGACGGTATACTGTTAACACAAAGAAATTATGGCGGATCACAAGATGATGTGGGGCTTTTCTCACAAGGAAATAATAGTGACTACATACTAGTTTCGACTTCCAATAGTTCAGTAAGTGGTAATAAAACAGTAAATGGATTTGGAAGTTTTGATACTTGGGTTAGCAAGGTCGATTTGCAAGAAATATTGTCTGTTGAAAGTATTACATCTAATCATGTATCTGTTTTTCCTAATCCTGCAAGTAATCAATTGAATGTCGTTTCTGAAACAGAAATTTCTAGTTATGTGATAGTAGATATTAGTGGTAAGGTTGTTTTAAACTCTTCAGAAAGTACTATTTCTAATAATTTGGATATAGATATTTCAAATTTGCAGGCTGGTATTTACTACTTAAAATTGAACGATGTAAGAGTAAAGTTTAGTAAGTTTTAGCACATTAACTAATTTTAATGGAGGGTCTGTCTAGTTAATTAGACGGGCCTTTTTTTGTTGTGATATTTTGAGGGATTCACAAGGTCAACTTAACAAAACCCATATAAAAGACAAAAAGCCCTCTCAAAAAATGAGAGGGCTTTGTTGTCCCACTAGGGCTCGAACCTAGACTCTTCGGAACCAAAAACCGACGTGTTGCCAGTTACACCATAGGACAGTTTCACAACTGTGATGCAAGCACGTTACCGTGTTGCGAGTGCGAAATTAGTGATAAAATTGAATTCTGCAAAACAATTTATCAAAAAAAATTACAATTTATTTACTTGGTCGTATAATTCGTCTGTTTTCGTCTCAAAATCAGCGATAATAGATGTAAAATCTTTTTTAGATTTTGCTGCGCTAATTCTAGATAAAATCTCGTCTTGCACTGCTGCAGCGTTATCAATTACTTTATTACTTGCTTCAGTTTTTGCTTCGTTGAACAACTGTACAGAAAAGCTTTCCTCTACGATGTCAATAATTACGCTATTAACGATTTTTTTTATGTCTCTTTTATTTGCCATGACTTTAATTTTAATTGTCGGTACAAAAGTAGCGAAAGTATTGCTACAATGCCAATTTAATTCACTAGAAATGAAAAAGGGAAGCTATAGCCTCCCTTTCATATTGCGTGTAATTTCGATTACAATTTTTCTAATTTCTCAAATAATTGAGTAGAAGCCGTTTCAATCTCAGCTACTACAGCTTTCATTTCAACTTTATTCTGTGCTGCACTGATCTTAGAAAGTGCATTATTATTTAATGTGATCGCTTCGGTGATGATTTCATTACTCGCAGTTTCAGTTGCTGAATCGTAAGATTGAGAAACGAAACAATCGTGAATAATTTCTTCTACCATGAAGTTCAATGCTTTTTTTAAATCTCTTTTATTAGCCATGTTTTTTGATTTTTGACGGTACAAAGATAGTTAAATAAAAAGAGGTTGATAATTACCAACCTCCTTCTTTTAAATTTATTACTAATTACTTCAAAACTATTCTTTGTATTTGAAGTAGATTACTGTTTCTTACTTGCAGTATGTATGTTCCTTTTGCTAAATGTGCTAGAGATAAAGTGTTTAATTTATTAGTGTTTATGATTTCTTGTGTTAACATAACCTTCCCGTCAAGATTTATTACTTCAATTGTTACTCCCTCAATAAACGTATTGTTCAATTCAATTGAAATCATGCCAGATGATGGATTAGGATAAACTCTAAAATCATTTACTTCAGTTTCATTTATTGATGCACACGCATCAACATTTATTGTTGCAGTAGCATTACCTGTACATCCATTTTCTGTGACTGCATAAGTAATTGTTTGATTTCCGATTACTGAAGTAGAAGGTGTAAAGATCGCACCTGACACACCATTTCCTGTATATGTTCCTCCTGCAGGAGCACCTCCTGTAAGATTCAAAGGACTTGAATAAGTACAAAGTGCAGTTGTTGCTAAATTTAATGTAACACTTGGATTTTCATTGACAGTAATTGTGCTAGTTGCTTCGTTTGTACACCCATTAGCATCAGTATATGAATATGTAATTGCTTGTGTTCCATTCGATGTTTCAAAATAGATTCCTGTTACACCAATTCCGGAATATGTTCCTTCTAATGGAGTTCCTCCTTCAAGTGCTACAAATTCCACCGACTCACATACTGGATCAATTGGTGGTAAAGTAACCGTAGGAAGTGAATTTACAGTTATAGTAGAACTGGCTTGATGAGAACATCCATAAGGATCTGTATAATTATAAGTGATTGCTTGTGTTCCGGCCGATGGATCGAATTGACCACTTGTAACTCCAGTTCCAGAATATGTTCCACCAGCCGGAGTTGCTTCAACCAAAGTGTAAATTGGTTCATTTTCACACAATGTTGGAGCTGTAAATGTAATTGGATTTGCAGGACAAACAGTGGTAATAGAATAAGATTGAGTTCCTGTACATCCACTTGCATCGTTGACGGTAATAGTAAAATTAAATGTACCAGATGCGGTTGGTGTGCCGGAAATTGTTCCGTTAGTTGAAAGTGTTAATCCTGGAGGAAATACTCCTGCTGTTACAGCGAAGTTAGGCGTTCCTAAGGCACCACTTTGTGTTAGAGTTGTCGAATATGCTGTTCCAGCTGTTCCATCGCTCAAAGGACCTCCTGCCGTCATGGTGAAAGTTGGACAAACATAAGGTGTGTACACCACGTTGTCAATTCCAATGTAGTCACTTCGTACTCCGTCAGGACCTCCGCTTTCAACAAAGTATCTAAATGCTATACGCCCAACTGTTGGCGCAGATAATCCACTAATGGTAATGGTATGTTGCGTCCATGCATCAGTAAATACGCCATTTGCGTATGTTGGATTTATATCAAGTAATAAATTAGTGAAATCACCAACCGCAGTTGGTCCAGCACCTACATTGGTACTCGCTGCATTGGTGCTCAATCGAACTTGTAATCGATCTGCCCATCCATCATCAGATGCTCTCGCGTAGAATTGAAAGACGTCTCCATTTTTATAGGTTCTAGATGGAGTTACAAGCCATAAACTGATGGTCCCAGTTCCAGTAATGGTATTGAAGTGCCCTCCAATGTATGAATTTGTTGCGCCATTAAACGACGGGAAATTGTCAGCATTTCCTTGGATCCAACTGGGAATTGTACCCATAGTAGAACCATTATTCTGCATATACCAACCATTTCCGGTTAAAGTTGTAATGTTATCAAAATTCTCTGTAAATGCTTGCGAAAAAGCAT